>Ga0209389_1001637_pt1 | contig 16094 bp, 9 predicted proteins | sample CowpearedBW_FD_187526 | JGI IMG/M metagenome (GOLD analysis project Ga0209389, IMG submission 187526) | Root nodule microbial communities of legume samples collected from California, USA - Cow pea red BW (SPAdes) (version 2) | ecosystem: Host-associated > Plants > Roots > Nodule | place: USA...
TATATATATATATATATATATACAAACACACCAAAGGAATTTCATCCTTTGATTCCATACCACATGGCCACCACCATGTTGCTCGTGATCTACATCTTCTGATGATTACCTCAAGATGTCTTGCTGCGACACCTACAAGCCACAAATTGTAGAACATGTGCGGGAAACCAACTACGAACCATACTCGGTAACGCTAGGTGGAGTTCCCAATACGAACATAGTTCATAATGTCTTAAGACTACCAAACTCGTCAGCCACATACTGAGGAGGGCAATCTATCTAGACCCATTTGTACGAGCCACAACTCACACACTCACATCGGCAATACTCGCCAACCCAAGCTACAACTCAAGAGTTCCTCTGGATCATCTGCCATCCCGAGCCACAACTCAAGAGATGTCATTCTGAGCCACAACTCAAGGAATGCCATATCTTTAACCCCTATCCCGAGCCACAACTCAAGGGATACGTTCCGAGCGACAACTCAAGGAACATTCAGCAAGCCGGCCTTTAAGGTATCACCAAAGCCTTGTAGACCATGCACATCCAAAGCACCCAAATCACAAGCCTCTGCATTATCGTCTTGCACTGCTCTAGAGCCACCAGGAAAAATACGCTTCGAGACCGCTTGGCGGGGGACACATGCCTTCAGGCGCCAAGTGCCTCTGATGCCTCTGACTTTCAAGTATCGCCTGGCGAGATGACCCTCACCACCAGGTGCCACGTGTTCCAATAGCAACTAGTTTTGTAGCTATCGTTTGGCGGCTCCAAACCCTCCGTCAGGCGCTACACCAATGTACTATATTCGTGTAAGTACCACAACATGGTTTCAACCTCTATTACTCAAAACAATCTTCTGTACCAATGTACTATATTCATATACATGTATGGATATTTACAACTCTAAACCATGTCATTTCAGCAATTAGCCACAAGGTTATTCCATTCGAAGAGACTCTATGATGTGACCCCAATAAGGCTTAATGCATTGGGCCAACGCCTAGGCCAATTCCTTTTAATTTCTTTTATTTTTAATTAAATAAAACTTGTTCTAATTGGGTTTGTTTGCTAAATACAGGCTTTTATTTCCAAGTTGCCATTGATATTGGGCTTATGGCCCAATTCACCACACCAATGTGTGTCCATATTGAAGATAGGTGCGTCTAGGGTTCTTGCTCGCCCAACTTTCTTCCAACCTTCACGCATCCAAATTCCTTCCAACGTCTGCAGCCAACATTACTTTGCATCACACGGACCCCACACACACCGCGCCATCCCTATTTTATCTTCTCTAGTAAGGGTTCATGGGTTTTCCACTTGAGTCTTTTTTCCTCTTGGAGCGTTAGGGTTCAAACCCGTAGGGTTTCTTTCTTCAATCACAAAGTCTGCCCCTTAGCCCTGTTAGGATTCATGGTTCGCGTCCTTCCTCAATTCACGACAGTCTTGCCGTTAGTTAGTTTACCTTTTCTGTTTTCTCACGGCTGCCATTCGAACTATAAAATGGTAAGCCATACTTTGTATCAAAACAACTTTGATGAATGTTAGTTCGGTTGAGATTACTCAACCATTCGTCTTAGCTCCCCTTTCCCTTTAGATGAGGATTTCTCCTCCTAGGGTTCCAAATACAGTGTGTGTATGAGTTCAGTGTGAGAACGAGAGCAAATCCAACCATTCGAGAGTCTTCCGCTGCAATTCTAGTCGTTTCCACCGAACAAACGACTGCCGAAGGCCGTCTTTGTCGAACGAAGTACATTTCCGTCGATCAACGGCGTCGATGGCTCATCACTCTAAGACATTCGGGTAACATCCATGTGTTTCCCCCAAACCAGTACATATATTTTCTGTTATGGTCTTGACAACACTTTAACTTCATATTATCTATTATAACTCACTGTATTACCCATTAACATTCCATAAACTCCTTTATACACACATAAGATCATCTTGCTTACAAGGTAAAACTATGAACATTATCGTCCTACTTATGATCACCTTAGACTAGCCACTGCATCATTTTATAACTTAACCCCAACCTTAATTATAAGACTAATTTACACTCAATTTGCAATTCCTCTCCAATTCCTTTAATTATACTTTCTCTCCAACATCCGAGGTATCTATAATAACACTTTCCCAAATTTTGCATCTATATCATTCAAACCTACAACTGTTCCACTCGTGCCCATTCCGCACAGAACGCCCCACTATTCTGAGTCACACAATGTCGCCTGGCGATGGATTACATCCCGCCAGGTGACACTTTAGTTTCTAGAAATCCAGATTCTGGTGTACCTGCTGAAATCCTTCCCTAATCCCAAAATGCACCCTTTGGTCTAACTCCACCATCAAATTATGCAATTATACTATCAAAAGGTCTAATTATCAATTTACATGCAGACATTCCTACATCATTTTAATCTCATAACATCCATATTCCCAATTTTTCCAACTCTAAAACCTATTTGTAGGAATTGATTCAATTCACCACATAATTCAACCATTAATAATATACTATAACTACATTATCATGAAAAGAGTCATTCTCTCCAATCAAAATATCCCAGAACAAGAAGAAGAACCCAAATCGAGCCAATCCCGCTCGTGTCGCCTGACAGTTGTTCCTCACTGTCGGGTCGGGCATACAAAACCTTGAAATCTGGGTGATCAGACTTGTGTCGCTTGGTGCCCCGTTTCATGTCGCCAGGCGGTTCCTCATATAAATCCAGAATTGTACAGAAAAGGGATGAGTTGCCTAGGGGCTTCGAAGGCCCGCCAGGCAGTTTCTGGAAATTTTCCAGAAACTTGCAAAAATTTAATACAACGGTACAAAATGATTATCAACAATTCATGAAGTGTACAAAATTACTATAAATATAGTCATATTTTGAGTTCAACTCCCCTAACCTGGATATCCTTGCTAAAACTTGAAGATTCTTGGCTTATTCCTTGATAAAAATGGCCTCCTAGTGCTTCCCCACTTTAGCTCTCCTTCTCACTCAGTTACCACAGTTCAGACTCTAAAATTTTCTCTCCTCACTCTACAATGGCAGACTCAGAAACCTTTCTTCTCTCCTCTAATTGGCTTTTTAATTAGGTCTTAATGGTGGTTAATGGCCAAAAACGAAAAAGAAGTTTAATGGTGATTGTAATTGCCATTCAAGGATCTTTATGAGTTATTTTTCAGCCCCCCTTCTCCTTTGTCAGATGGGGTTTCTCTGCCCTTTAACATTCATGCCAAAGAGAATTTTGGCAAAAAGAAAGTTTAATTTGGGTCTACAAAGGTTCAAACTCATAACCATGCAATTCATAAAGTTAAAGCACAACCATTCATTCAATTCATGTTTCGTAATAATTCCTATAAATTTAGGATTATATTATCACTCACCACGCTCAATTATAGTATTAAAATAATGCATAATTAAAATAACACACAATTAACACACATAGGACTCAAACCCAAGTCCTCTCGTTTTCCACGTCATATCAATCAACATTTAATGCCATAAAGGCTCCCACTACCCGCATTTCTTAATTAATTAATTATTTAATTAATTAAATTTCGTGGATCTTACCCATTAGTTTTAGGTAAGGATGTTATTTTCTTTTTATCTAGCTTATAGGTGATTTGTTTGTCCTAGTCTACCCATGTATATACTAGTCTTGGGAACTTTAGTACACTTTGGTTATAATGTTGTTGAATAATGTTTTGTTATCATATATTTGTTTGGTTAATAGTTATGTGTATCTTAACCTTCCAAATTAATCTGAAACAATACATATATTAGGATTGGTAAGGTTGTTCGGTTAATTGCAGCATTGGTACTACTATTGATGGAGATCAGACTTTGCTTTGGATTTTGGGGATTCATAGTTGTTAAAATGACTGATTTTTATTTTCTTTTTGGCGTTACTTTTGGGGTCATATGTTTAAGATGGATCCAATTATGCGGATAGTTGATTGCACCTTTTTACTTTAATGCCAAAACTTTATAAGGGTTTTCTACATATTTTGCAAGGAAAGATAAGTCAAGCATTAAATGCATTCCATTTTTTGTTGATGGATTTATCAAATATCCTTTGGGAAAGTTGTGAGTGCAGAGGTAAGGAATATTTTTGAGTTATTACCCGAAGTGAGAAAAGCTTCTCCATTACTTCTAATTACTTACTACTATATGGAATATTTTAAGAAAACATGTGTTGATACTTGATGTATATAGTTATACATTTCTTGTAATATGTGAATGTTCTCATTTCATTATACTAGCATTTTAGGAATACCGTTTCTATGTTGCAAAATAAGCGAATTTAAAATAGCAACCAAATTAAGATAAAGTAAAGCCATTGTTAATTTATGGATGCTATTGATGTTGTAGTATTATTTCAAAATTTGCAACATGAAATCTAAAACTATTCATCAAAGTGTTAATGGGAATTTTGATGTTGGTAATTTAATTTATATTACTTTTCAATCTTTTCTTAGGTTCATACTACTTATACTAATTTATATTATTTGCTAATTATTTGTTCTTGATTTTAAGATGAAGATAATGAAAATGCTAAAAAAGAAGAGGAAATTGTTCTAGAGTTTTCAATCCATGACTCCAATGTCCTTCATGTAAAATCGTTTTAGGTAAGGATGTTATTTTTGTGTCTATCTATCTTATATGTGATTTGTTTTTCCTTATCTACCCATGTATATACTTGTCCGAGGAACTTGAATAGATTTTGGTTATAATTTTGTTGAGTAATGTTTTGTTATCACATATCTGTTTTGTTAATTGCTATTTGTATCTTAACCTTCCAAATTAATCTGAAACAATACATATATGAGGATTGGTAAGTTGTTTCGGTTAATTGCAACATTAGTAGATCGAACTTTGTTTTAGATTTTGGCGATTCATAGTTGTTAAAACAACTGATTTTTATTTTCTTTTTGGCATTACTTTTTGGGTCATATGTTTAAGATAGATCAAATTATGTGGGTAGTTGATTACACCTTTTTTACTTTAATGTCAGAACTTTATGAGTCATTTGTATATATTTTGGTCAAAATTTTACCTCATTCTTAAATAGTAGTTATGTTCAAGAAATTTAATAATACGAATAGTAATGCAGATCAAAGAAGTGAAGTAGATCAAAACGTCACCTCATTCAAATTAATTTGTAGGGTTTTTTTAAACCTCTACTGTTAGATTTTCCACAACTTTTTTTCGGAGGTTTTTGGCAACACTTGGTATCCGAGTTATATTGTGGAGGTTTTTTTGTGTAGGGTTTTAACTTCTTCTATTGGTGACTATAATTTTATGGAGGTTTGAAACCTCCTTTATTTCCAACTATTTTATTATAGAGATTTAAAACCTTCATTTTTCAACTTTTTTTTTGTGGGGTTTAATACCCTCCTCAATTTGGCGATTATATTGTAGAGGTTTTAACGTCCCTCATTTGTAATATTTATTTTTTGAGTTTACTACTTTATTTTGCTTGCGTTATTGCTAATTAGAAATTAGAAATACAATAATTTGTTAGTAACTAGAAATACATGACAATGTATGTCATCATTGAGGTACTTATATATTTGTGTCAACTATATTTATTTGTAAAATTTGTTTAAATACTTTAATTGTAAGAAAAGACATGACAAACTTTTTCCAAAATGTTCAAATATATATCATTAAAACATTTCATTCTCAAAATCATCATAATAACACAAGAGTAATTTAAACTGAAACATAATTACAACTTAATCTATAATAACTCAAAATCCAAATAGACTAAAGTGATTCCTTCAGCTAATCTATCATCAACACAACTATCTCCAACCAAGCAAGCCAAAAGTCATTCCTTCAGTTAATTCAATCTTGAGAATCCATTTAAAATCCAATCATTCAACTTTTTTTTGTAGATGACAACTTAAATTTTGGTGCTAGATATGGTAGTTATAAGTTTCAATGAATCATTCTAGGTCAAAGGATTGCAATATCTATTCAACAGCACACAAGAATGTATTTAATATATTGCATAAAGAAAAAAAATATAGAAAAAAACTTTTAAAATAGAAACTGACAAATGCTTTGAATACATGCTTACACATTGTCATTTCACACATACAACATTTTGGATTATCCGATTTTAGGCATCATACAATAAACCCATAACAGAAAAAGTACAAAGACTAAAACCATGATACTAATACGTACCCAAGGACCAAATATCTCATTTAGAACCATAATGTATATTACCAAAGACCTCAGGGCACATGTAGCTAGGAGTTCCCACAACCTATTTTACAAGACAACCTCTGGTTGATTATGACAAGTGTTAAATTTACAATAACCAAATCAAATTAAAAGGTTTCACTAGTCTTACGGAGGAAGCGAGATCATCAAACGTCAACATTTTGGAAAGTCGAAGATCACATGCATGGTCCTTGATAACGAGTGAACAAAATTTCAATCATCTAAGCCTTAGTTAAAGGAAATGTACAATATCTTATCGAGTCGTATGTCATGATCTTTTGTCAAGAAAATATTTTGTACTGCACCTAGGCAGACCAAGAAAACCGCACGACCAAGTGCGTCTACACATAACCCCACAAATGAAATTATCAAGTAAGTAACTAGTCAAACGAAAACACATAGTGGCCCAAGCCGCCCTACTTCAAAAGATAAGACATAATTTGTTGATAACACCAAACTTAGAATGTTGCAGACAAGACCCCTGGACCAACAAACACTAACTCGGGGCCTAGGCTTAGCCTAGACCTATCTAGGACCCAAACAATGGCCCAACCCATAAGAAGGGCAGGTATAATTAATGACTCTGTAAATACACGTGGACCCCAACAATAAAAAGTACGCTTTCATTAATCCCTTGATCAAAGATTTGACTTTTTGAGAGCCCTTTTGCTGACTTGATCGTCGAAGTCTTCTCTACAGGTAACCCCTCAAGGGTCCAAACTGCATGCACCAGCAGATGGCATATGCAAGCCGAGAAGGAGCCAACTTGAGAGGTTGAAGATTGAGGTAAGGTGATATTTGTGTCCCTAACATCTCTTATTTGTTTCCGCATGAACATATTTGAACACTAATGGAATCATGTGATTTCTTATTAGTATATACCTTAGTACAAATTAGATAGAAATAACTTTTATGATATTGTATTACTATATACAAAGGGAAGACAGTCATTAACATCACCGTGAAGAATGTAGTTCATGTGCAAGCATTCAAGAGCCATAAGAAGTTGAACGAGCCACTTACAAAGTTTCTACAAACAAATGGTCGTTTTTAAATTTTAAATGCTCCAATTTAAAATAGTTAAGAATAGAACTACAAAATGTATGCTAGAGGTTAGAGAAATGAGACTTACATGTCTCTTCTCTCACAAAAACCTATAATAATGCAGACATAGCAACCTTGAGAAGGAAGGAGACAAAATAGATCAAAGTACATATAACAAACTCATATATTTATAATGCATACACCAAGAAATTTCCTAGCAATCCTAAAATACAATCTTATTTTATGCAAGCAACAAGTAGAAACAATTATTCTAATTAATTGAAGAGAGCTAAAACTAAGAAGCAAAATACCTTTTCTACCCATGAATCTTTGTAGTCCAGAATGAATTGGTTTCTTAATTTAGAGATGCGCTCCATCTATATAGACCAAAAGACATAAATGCTGCTACTTTGACTATTAGGGCTTGAAACTTGTCTTAAGGCCCATTAGAAAATGACCATTCTATAGAACAAGAAACCAAATAATGAAACATGTATTGGAGTTAGAAATAATCTATGAGATAAACAAAATTGTTGGTGTTACTTGTTTAGTTCAGTTTTCTGTTTTCCCTTTCTGTTAATCAGTTTCTATTACATAACTCTATAAAGTTGTTCCAACCTTCGCCTCCATCAGCCAAACCACACCACCAGATCACATTATTAATCCGACCAAGCCTCTCTATCTCGACCTTGGTGAGAGTCCGGTGCTTGTTCTTGTTTCGCCCCCATGTACAGAAAATAATTTTCACCAATGGCAACGAGAAATGTTGTTTGCCTTAGAAACGAAGAACAAGCATCAATTTATCCTCGGAACCCTTCCCTTTCCTTCAATCATGAATACCCTGTATGATGCCTGGCGACGGTGTAATCGAATGGTGATGTCGTGGATAACACGTTCTTCGTCCAAATATCAAACAGTCTGTGATGTGGATGGATCATGCCTTCGACATATGGAGAGACTTGAAAGAACACTTTTCTTATGCCAACAAATTTCGCACAACCGATCTTAAAGACCAAATCCAGCCTTGCAAACAAGGTGATTCCAGTATTTCTGAGCACTATACTCGATTAAAAATTTTCTAGAAAGAGTTGGAATTATATCATTGTGTTCTCTTCTGTACATGGCCCGCAACTTGTTCTTGCGGTATTCTTTCTCAACTGCAGAAAGAACAAGAAGGTGATTATTCTTCGTGGATTAAATGATTAATATCCTCATGCACCGGCCGACGAGCGATGACGAAGATGATAAAGATGAGCTAACCAGAACACCTATATTTGATGAACTCACTAAAACGCCAAGTTTGATGATGAGATCGACCGAGCATTGATGAAGTCGAAAAACAAAAGCGAAAAGGTTTCATGAAGTCACGCTTAGGTTTGGGAAATTTGAGGAAAACATAGAGGGAGCGTAAAACCTTAGCAGGGAAAAGCTAAAAAAAAATGAGGGGAAAAGTGAAGATATAGGTACTTTATTTTATTATAATTGTCAAAAAATTATTTGAACATCTGAATACTTAAAAATTGAAAAACAAATTATTTTTTATTTTTTACACGAGTTAGTAAGCTAACTCACCGATCCATGGTGGGTTGAGCTGGGTTATAAAAATTCTAACTCACCATAAAGTGAGCCGGTTGGGCTCACTCATTTTTAACCCGGCCCGTGGTGAGCCAATTCGTGTGAATTGGGTTGCCTTACTTTAACATGTCTAGTTATAGTGTGTCTAGATGTGTAAATTTAGAAAATGGTCCATGGCCCAGCCCTAGCCCACTCTTTGTTAATCACCCCTTCGGGGGGTGCCCCAAATAAGGAGGCCAAGAAAAATCCCAGCCCCAAAGCCCCCTCTCAAATGGGTTATGGTTAGGTCCAAGGTGGGTTTTGCCCACTAAAATACTTTAACTCACTTTTGAAAACAATATTTTGAGTTTGATTCAAAGATTGAGTCTAGTTGTCTTGGACCGGCCCAAAATTGAAGGTCGAGATTGGATGACCAAGCCTCCCCGGGCCCACGATTGAGATGTTTGGCCTAGGCCCACGGTTCATAAGGACCAGGTCAGGCCGACAGCCAAGTTAGGCTAACCTCATGTTGACGAATGAGATAGGTCCGCCGAGCCCATGGCCGAGATAGGCAAGCTTCGGCCAATGATTGAGATGGGCACCCCTAGTCTGATGGTCGAGATGGGCCAACTGTAGCCTACGACCCAAACAAGCCGACCCGTGTCCACAATCAAGAATAGCCGGCCTAGGCCTACGATCGAAACATGTCACCCCACTTTGATGGATGTGATGGGTTGGCTTGTCTTGACAGGCCAAATGGATCGGGTTAAGACCACAAATGAGAAGGGTGGGGTTGGATTGACGATCATGACGAGTCGACTTGGTCCAATTGGCAAGAAGGGCCTACGACCGACCCGACAATATAGACGAGCTAGCTTTTGCCCATGGACGAGACAAGCCAGCTTGGGTGAACAATCGAGAAGGGACGACCTGGGCCGATAACAAAGAGTGGTTGACATGTGTTGACAATTGAGGTCGGCCTACTCGTACCGACGACCAAGACCAATCGATATGGGAAGGCAACCAAGAATGGCTAGCTCGAGCCGACAACCGAAATGGGAAGCTTAAGCCCATAACTAAGACAGGTCAGATCGGGTCGACGACCAAGACATACCAACCTAGGTGAAAATACGAGACAAGTTAGCCCAGGCGGACAACTAAAATGGTTCAGCCTAGGTTGATGTCTGTAAGATCCGAGTAATTTAAATAATTAAATAAATAATTATTTAATAAATGTGGGTAGTGAGAGCCTTTATGGCATTTAATGCTAACTTGTGTGACATGGAAAAGTACTAGCTTAAATGGTTGAGAGTACTTGATGGTGTGAGAGGACTTAGGTTCGATTCTAGTGTATGCCAATTGTGTGATTATTTTGTTGGTATTGTTTTATTATATGCTTAATCATGTTGGGTAATTAGGAATTTTTAGATGTATGAGAATTATCATGAAACATGAATTGGTTGAATGGTTGTGCATTGGCTTGGTAATTGAGACTTTACTTTGATTTTATTTAGAAACTTTCATGTGATTGAATGAGTTTTTACTAATAATTGAGACTTTACCTTGATTAAAGGTATTTACTCTAACTAAAATTAATTGAGACTTTACTTTGATTAATTAAGCTTTTTATTTGGTCAGGAGATAAAAGAATTGACATGATTAGGCATAGTAAAATTTGATTGAGACTGTACTTTGGTTAAAAGTGAGAATGCCAACAAATTAATTGAGACTTTACATTGATTAATTTGTAAATCTACAACAATAATTAATTGAGCAGTAATCTCTAGATAACCGATGATGAATCTATTTTGAAAAAGCAATGGAATCAATCTATTTTCTTTATTATTGTTTTTATCTCTTTTTATCTTTTCTATTTCTTTCTTGTTTTTCTTAATCCTCCTATATTTTTATTATTTTATTTGACTAACTCTTTTGTATAGATTTTATAAGAACTAGTTTGTAAAAAATCAATTTCGTGTTCGTTGGGAGAAGACTTTGGGTTACATGTGAGGTTGCCGCTAGATGACTTCACTATGGGGGTACTTCGTCAGCTCAACGTGGCGCCTACTCAGCTACATCCGAACAGTTGGGCATACTTGCAGGCCTTTCGTGTTTTGTGCCAGTCACTGTATTTGCGGCCTTCTCCTCATACGTTTCTATATTTTTATGACACGAGACCCCGACAACCGACTACCTAGTCATCCTTGGTGAGTCAGCCGAGCATTAGCAGACTGGACGCATTTTCACAGTCATTCAAGCACTTCAAGGATGGTTATTTCAAGGTTATGGTGAAGGAGGGGGCAAGTCACATTTTCTTAATGCAGGTGGGAGTACAAAATTCCCTTTTAGTTGGACGGGTAGCCCTTCTCGGTATAAGGATATGGGTACCGATCAGTTGTCGATGGCGGATAGGGAAGTGGTGGAGGTCCTGATGAAGTTTACTGATAAACTGCCCACTAAGGGCTTAGTTAGGGTTTATAATTCGGTTCACCCGATTATTGATATTGAAGGTATCTGTTTATGACTTAAACTGTCTTGATGTTTCTAAGTTAAACTAATTGGAACTTGGTGTACTTGTGCAGGACACATGGCTCAAGCTGGAAAGAAGAACTTGACGTTTTTTCAAACACTAAGGAAGGAGAAGGCTGTGAAGTCAAAAGCAGCTGGGAACACTAAGGTCCCAAATTTACAAGAGTCGTTGGTTGAGGTGCACGTACATGGCGACACCAAGAGGAAGGTCGAGTTACCGGCTAGGCTTGGTAAGGGCAAGGATGTGAAAAAGGTGAGCACGGCTTTGCTTGGGCAAGGGTCATCGAGTGGGGCTAAAGGACCGGAAGCCGGTCTGATAGAGTTGCCAGAGACGGCCGTTAGGAAGGTCATTGCGATCAACCTGCTAGAGACAGTGATTAATTCTATTGACAGTATGGAGCCGGACCACCTGGTGAGGACAATGGTGGAGTTTGGTAGCAAGGTGCTAATTTGAGTCGCCGGGAGGTGAAGGAGGGGAACCGAGAAAAGGTGGAGGAGTTGCAGGAAAAAGTTGACAAGTTCGCGGAGGAAAGGGATACATGGAAAAAGGAGAGGCAAGGTTGGGAGGAAGAAAAGAAGAGGTTGGGAACCTTGAAGGTTCGCTGTCTGGATTTGGAGACTAAACTTAACGGGAGGATAGCGGACCTGGAGGCGGATTATGATGAATTGAAGGAAAAGTATGAAGGCGTGGAGGTGGAGCTCGAAGACTTGAAAGGTTGTATTATTCAAGAGCACATCAACGGGTTCCAGAAAGGGGTAAGGCAGGCGGCCTTTTTCTGTCAGGATATTGATGCGGCCGATCCAAGATTTGACGTGAACAAGGATGTGGTGGACGACAAGCTTGTTAATAAGGTCGAGAGCAGCCCCGAGGAGGAGGCAGGAAGGGATCAGCGGAGGAGGACGGGGATGCGGGAGATGCCGTTGAGGGTGATGACAACAAGGCGGCTTAGGACATTTATTGTTTATAATGTTTGTGGGACGCCATTTAATAATCCGTACACTATTTTACATTGCTTTTTATATGATGAATGCTTTGTGTATGCTATGTTGTTTATTTGATGCCGATAACTTGTGTGATAGTGGCGCGTTAGTGGTATGTTATAATTGTGAGTGGGTGTTTGATGTATGTGATGTTTGGCGAATGTGATTTTTTATTGAGGGTATTCGACCTAGGCCGTTTACTTGTGGTAAGGGTGGGAATTTAAATGAATTAACATTAATTTAAGGGTGTTTGACCTATGCTGCTTACTTGTGGTAAAGGTGGGGAACTTAAACGAATCAAGTTAATGGTGTTCGACCCAGGCCGCTTACTTGTGGTAAGAGTGAGGAACTTAAACGAATCAAGTTAAGGGTGTTCGACCTAGGCCACTTACTTGTGGTAAGGGTGGGAAACTTAAACAAATCAAGTTAAGGGTGTTCGACCTAGGCCGCTTACTTGTGGTAAGGGTGAGGCACTTAAACGAATCAAGTTAAGGGTGTTCGACCCAAGCTGCTTACTTGTGGTAAGGGTGGGGAACTTAAATGAATCAAGTTAAGGGTGTTCGACCCAGGCTGCTTACTTGTGGTAAGGGTGGGGAACTTAAACGAATCAAGTTAAGGGTGTTCGACCAAAGCCGCTTACTTGTGGTAAGGGTGGGGAACTTAAACGAATCAAGTTAAGGGTATTCGACCCAGGCCGCTTACTTGTGGTAAGGGTGGGGAACTTTAAAACGTGTTAAAAGTAAGGTAAGGAGTAGTCGTGGTGTTCAGAACCCTTTGTTTATTCATGAAATTTTGGGGTGCCTCGTTAAAACCTCCTCGGTCAAAACCCTCCTTAGGGAAAAAAGACCAGGTGAGGGAAAAGAGTACACCCAGGGTTACAAGATTCGCTACAAAGCATATCTTTAACTAAAGTAAAACTTGAGATGGGATACATTCCATGTATTGGATATGTCTTCCCTTAATAATTGTCAAGCCTATATGCTCCTCCTCCAGCGTCTTCACGTATTCGCTAAGGGCCTTCCCAATTGGCGGAGAACTTGCCATCCTTCTTTCTTGCACTGCTGGCCATTCTCCAAACTAAGTCTTCGTTTGCGAACGATCTCGGGTGTAGGTTCGTATTGTACTTTCTGGCCGCTCGCTGTTTGGTGGCTAAGTTATGTATTTGGGCTTTTTCTCTTAACTCGGGTAGGAGGTTAAGGTGGGTGCTCATGTTTTGATGATTTTGGTCGGGGTCGTATAGTTCTCGGCATAGAGATGGTTCGCTAATTTCAACGGGTATCATGGCATTTGCATCATATACTAGGCTAAACTGAGATTCGTTCATTGCTGATTGGGGGGGTACACCTATAGGCCCATATAGTTCCACTAATTCTTCTGGCCATCGGCCCTTGGCGCTGTCCAACCGCTTACGTAGTTCCACCAGTATAACTTTGTTTACTGCCTCGGCCTGTCCATTGGTTTATAGGTGTTCGTCGGAGCTGGTTACATGTTTAATACCTAGGCCGATATAGAATTTAGCGAGTTCTTTGTCTATAAACTGTCGGCCATTGTCGGTTATGATTGTTTGTGGGACGCCATATCGACATATAATATCCTTCCAAACTAATTGTTGTACTTGTTGGGCTATAATAGTTGCTAGTGGTTTGGCCTTTATCCATTTGGTGAAGTAGTTGACGACTACTATTAAGAACTTTACTTGCCCTTTGCTGGGGGAGAAGGGGCAAAGGATGTCCATTCCCCACTTTGTGAAGGGCCACGGGGATAGTATAGAGTGAAGCTGCTCTTGTTTCTAGTGCATAAGGTTGCCATGCTTCTGGCATGGTATGCATTTTTTGACAAAGTCTTGACAGTCGGCCTCCATGGTTGGCCAGAAGTAACCGGCGCAAAGGATTCAAGTGGTCATGGTGCGTGTGCCGGATTGATAGCCGCATATGCCCTCATGTAATTCTATAATGATGTACTGAGCTTGATCTGTCGTGACACATTTGAGAAGTGGCTGGCCGTATTCGCATTTGTAAAGGTCATCGCCTATCATTGTTTACCTAGCGGCTTTAGTTATCCAAATTATGTCGGCGTTAGGTGGAGGGTTACCGGTTTAGAGGTACTGGATGTAGGGAGTTGTCCAATTGTCGACTTGGTGTTGGGTTTAGTTATGGCAATTACTTTTGATGGATGGGGGCGGACAGTGTTTGTTGCAATAGGGATCGGTCGTGGCTTTTTAGCTTGGTGTTGGCTAGCTTGGATAATATGTCGGCTCTGACGTTTTTAGATTTGCGAATGTGTTGGATGCGGAGTTGTTCGAAGGCGGACTGGACGACTTTCCGGACCAGATGGTAATATTGTAGGAGGGTAGAGTCTTTGATCTAGAACTCGTCATTTAAATGGCCTACTATAAGCTTTGAATCGGTTTTGCATGTTAGCGACTTGACACCAACCTCGCGGGCCAAGGATAAGTCGGCGAGGATGGCTTTGTATTCGGCCTGGTTGTTAGATGTCTTGAAGGAGAAGTGGAGGGATTTTTCGATGAGGAAGTCGTTGGGGCCATCTAGCACGATCCCAGCACCTGCTCCCTTCGGGTTTGACGAACCATCAACATAAAGTGTCCATTGGTCCTCTTTAGGAGTTTGTTGGAGATTGTTGACAAAGTCCAGAAGGCATTGAGCTTTGATGGGGCCGTGAGGTTCGTTGCGGATGTTGAATTCGGATAACTCGACGACCCAAGATGACATTTGCACCGCAAGGTCTGGTTTCTGCAATATCTTTCGAATTGGGTAGTCAATTTTGACGATGATAATATGATTTTGGAAGTATGGGCGTAGGCGGCGGGCTGCGTGTACCAAGGATAGAGCCAACTTTTCCACCATCTGGTATCTGGTTTCGGGGTCTTGTAGGGTTCTGCTGACGAAATAAACAGGATGTTGGGTGTCGTCGACATCTTGGACCAACGCGACGCTGACAGTGTGATTTATGGCGGTGATATAGACCAATAAGGGTTGATGAGTATCCAATGTATGGAGGATAGATGGTGAGGTGAGGGTGATTTTAAGCTTTTGGAATATTTGCTCACAATCATCATTCCATGTGAACTTGGTGGATTTTTGGAGCAGTTGTATGATGGGTTGGGTTTGTTCGGCTAGTTTGGGAAGGAAGCGGGAAATGGCTGTGAGGTGGCCTATGAGGCGTTATACCTCTTTGAGGCTAGTGGGGCTTCGCATTTCAATGATCACATTGCATTTTTCAGGATTAGCCTCTATACCGCGCTATGTGTCCAAAGCCTAAGCATTTAAAACATTTGATAGAACTAGTTCTTGGCTCTTGAGAAGAAGTTGGTTTATCATGCATAGTCGTAGTCGAATTGGGTTTAGGTGTGGGGTCTTGGGAGGATTTGAAAGGTCTTTTAAAATCCTTTTTCTTCTTACCTTTCCCAGGTTTAGAGTAGTAGTCATTGTATGAAGTACTCTTCTTGGCCTCTTGTTTTCTTTTCAATTGGTTTTCAACTTTCAAGGCCAAGTGCAAAACTTTGCTAAGAGTGGAGTACTCATACAAGTCAACTACATCTTGAATTTCCCTCCTTAGACCACTCACAAACCTAGTGTCTTTCTTTTCTTCATGCTCATCATGGAGTCCTACCTTTAAGAGCATGGACTCCATCAATTTGAAATATTCTTCAACACACATAGACCCTTGTTGAAGCCTTTGGAGCTTCAAAAGAGTCTCCCTCCTATGATAGGAAGGTATAAAACGTTCGCG
>Ga0209389_1001644_pt1 | contig 16077 bp, 16 predicted proteins | sample CowpearedBW_FD_187526 | JGI IMG/M metagenome (GOLD analysis project Ga0209389, IMG submission 187526) | Root nodule microbial communities of legume samples collected from California, USA - Cow pea red BW (SPAdes) (version 2) | ecosystem: Host-associated > Plants > Roots > Nodule | place: USA...
TAGTAGGTGACATTGGCAATATCACAAGGCTAAGTTCCTTAAATCAAAATGTCATCATATTATGATGAAATATTTAAACTAGCACAAATGATGAAAATAATTATTACAATTCCTCATTGTGTCATCATATGCATGCACCGTGTACACATCTATTTATTTGGATCACACATGAATCCACATATAAAGGATATTTCCCAAGATATTGATGCCTTCCGAAAAATAATTATTAAGCAAGTCTTATTAGAGACTAACACCTTTAGTATTTACCAGTTTTGAGCTCCATCAATTTAGGCTATTTAAGGTATCCAAATTTTGGAGTTCATAGTGTGTCAAATGTGCAATAAATATTATTCTTTATGACTAAGACCGTCTATGAAACAAAGGATTTTTTTTATAGGTTTCAATACTTAATACATAATTATTATTGTCCATGTGAGTCATCTCATTCATGACTTGAATTTACATATCATAATCAAACATGTAATTCACATCTCTATCGTCATTTAGTTTAGTCAAAGCAAACAAATTAGTGAACAATATGATTTAATATTTTCTACATGTAACATAAGCATAAAATATCCAATTAATCGATAAAAGATTAGTAAAACCACATAATGTAAGAAGTCAAAATGATGTCTTTCATTGAGTAAAAGCATTTTCATTGAGTGAAGATGTCAAATGAAGTACCTATTTGAGTGAATAAAATGATACATCTATTAAAAAGTATTTACTTTTTCTCGAGCAAAGGTATATCAAATGATACTTTAACTTAATATAATCAAACAATTTTGTTTTAGTTGGTTTGCTTTCGCTTAGCAAGGCTATCAAACAAAACACTCATTAGAATGGATCAAACAATACTCTCACATAGTAACTCAAATGAACCCTTATTCACTAACACCTAAACCCTTCAAGAAACAAAACTATCTTTCTTGAACTTCAAACAACATTCTCAGCTCATTTTATAAGATTTTTACTCCCAACATAAAACAACTAATCTATCCTACTTTTAAGACTTAAAGGAAAAAAAACCTCAATTTAAAAGAGGGAGAAAACCATAGTCCAACCAAAAGTGATAGACTCCAAACTTAATGGGTCCCTAAAGAGTATTAGTTGTACATTTTGTTAGATAAAAGAAATAGGCTTTGTTAAACCAATTAAAGGAGATGAATTAATTTTAAAACTTGTCTTAGATTTTATAAACTTAGAGTGCAATTTTCTTGAAACTAATTAAAACAAGAGTGATAAGATCGATAAAAGATTATATAGATAAAGAAAAAACACAAAAGAAAAAAAGATATGCTAGTTGAAATTACCAATTATCTTACATCTAGTTCAACTATTCAAAAACAAAAGTTTGTACAAAGAAAATACAAGACTCTAGAGGATATCAACCTGGATATTACATTAAATGTCAAAGAGGACCGTTGTCCTATCCACTCTTGACTCACTCAAGAGGATCTTGGCCTTATTCACTCTTTGACTATCTGAGAAGATGTCTAGCCTTATCAACTCAACCAACAATCCAAAAAACACTATTGACACTCTCAGCAATTTACAAAACAAACATAAACCTAGAAGCAATCTTGTAAAGATAATGCAAAGAAGAAACCATGGGAGAAGAACTTGGAACTTAATTACAACATAACACGACATACCCTAAAAACTAACCATATGAGTACGTCGAAGAGAAAACACTTGAGAATTCTTTGAAATCTTTCTGAGCACTTTGTGATTGCATTTTGATATCAGAAAAAAATTGTAAGAATATCTTTGATTTATTGCAAAAGTTCTTACAAAGATTAAGATTGATACGCTTTTCATCAAGTTTGAAAAATGCAATTTGAAAACAAATGTTGACATATATAATTGATTACATTAGCTGAAAATCCATTATTCTAATAGAATTTTTAAAAGATATTGATGGCTATCTAAAATAATTGATTATTACATCATTTATTCCATTAGAACGGTCCTTATTAATTACAAAAATTGATTAAATTTATTATAAAAAGAATCTAAACGGTTATATAACTAGTTACATAAAAACTTGAAAAGCACTATGTTTTAAGTTTCTTCCTACATAATGGCTAATATTGTTCTTAGAACCTCTGAACAACAATTTAACCCACTATGTAGTAGATTAAAAGTTTTAAAGTTCATTTTTAACTTACTTTAACATTTCAGAAAATGTTTAAATCATTTCACTCCAGTAAATCATGTAAAATTTAGGTAATGTTTGATAATAGCAATAACAACAATTATAAACGTCGTAAGATAATGTAAGTTGCGCCATTTTAAAGAGCCATTCTTTTCGATGTATTTAATTTTTGTTTGAACAATTATGATGATTTTAACATTCGTAATTTACCTAAAAAAATCGTCACTTTAGATAATGTAATATATGGCGGTTGTTGTGGTAGTTTGCTTGAAATTGCCACATTTTTGCTTTCTGATAACCTGAATTGCGGCAGTTTTCAAATCCGCTGCAAGCATGAATTGTGGCAGTTAAAATCGCCGCATTTTAAGAAAGTAATTGCTAGAATTTATATTGTTTTTTGTAGTGATTTAATTCAATTTTTAAGGTTGTGTGATGTACTCTAGAGTTCAAACAAGTACCTTATGTGAAAAACTCAAATTAAAAGCAAGAAAGTTGTAGACTAAGCTTGAATATTCATCATTATCTTTAAAAATTATGAAAAAACATCTCTTAATGTTGAGGTTTTGTTCAGTACCAACACCTTTATCGTCACCAATAATTTTTTGTTAGACCCCTTGTATAATAGAAGAACTACATGCTTTTACGCTACACAAAAAACCTTCAAATTCCTTGTGGGTAGTTGCAAAATACTAGATGCACATGCAACTATTCTTACTCATATTCTACATGATAATGAGAAATATCAAATGTTGGTGCAAAATATGTTCTCCAATACTACGAACTTTTTTTCTTCTCTAAAAAACTCATTTCAAAGCTCTTATGAGAAGGTCATTGAGAACGATTATTGTTAGAAAAAAGGATGTCATCACTACCTCTTTGAAAGCTAAAGATTTTGATGGATGCTCAGGCAAAAATACTACAAGATTAAGGAAAGCTCAAGATAAAGATATAGAGTATTTAGGATGTCAAGTCACTCTAGATAAAGAGGAAGCATAAGAAGAATTATCAGCAAAATCATCTCTCTTCACAAGTGAAATCACTTTTTCACGCACATAATCAATTAAGGTTAAAACATAATTAAATTGCGTTTCTACAGTTTTTTCAAAAACAACAATATCTTTTGAATTGAAACTATTTTTTTAAAATCTAAGTATTTTCTGACTATATCTTTTCCTATAAATCATCTTTTCTACAAAGAATAAAATTTAATTTTTGAATTTATTTGATTTTATTGAAATTAATTAAATTATGTTTCTATAGATTTTCAAAAATAAAAATATCTTTTGAATTGAAACTATTTCTTATAATTATGTTTCTATCTTTATACTCTTACTTTTTAGGAGACAATGCATCATTTTTTTAGTAGTAATTTTCATCGTTTGTTTTGTACAGAGGAGGTGTTTCATCCCTTGTGTAATTCAAGGAAGGTGTTGTCACATCTTCAAAGGGCTCAAGATAAGTGTTAATCAATCTTTAGAAATACTCTACAGATAGTGAATTGGGATTGTCATTCTCACACTGAGGTGACTAGGAACTGGATGCAGGGTTGGCTATACCTGAACCAGTATATATTATTGTGTGAATTTCTTCTTTCCTTTACCTCTTTTTTACACTTCCGGTAACACACTTAATTAATAATTTAAAAAAGGATATTTTCTTAAGTATAGATATCAACACAATTTTTTTTAAAAGCATCAATTCAACCCCCCTCTTTATGACACTTGTCTAACAATTATTTGTTCTCCAATTATTGTGAAGAATGTAACATCCCTACCGGATATTACAGATTTAAATAAATAAAATAACGTAAGAAATTAAAATCTCATTAATTATAAATCTATTTCCCAAAAAATGTGGGAAATTTTAAAACTTTTATTTCACCATGACAATAACTAAAATCCAAACGAGTAAATATCCATTATAAAATTAAAGTCTGATAACATAAGAGTTTACAAATGACTTAAAATCATAAAACATAAATCCATGATGAAATATCCCAAGTCTAGCCTCGTTTCGACTCTACGCTTTACCAGATCCACCTGCAACATTATCTGCTCACGTATACCACGTATATGATCATCGCCACACACAAGCAGATAGGGTGAGCTAACGAAATAAACATATTTACAATACAATTAGATATATTACACAATCACACCAAAATAATGAATCATCAAAATCGACCACAGTTACCCTTTTGCACTCCTGGGCAAAATTAAAAAGTAAGCAAAATTAAAAAGTAAAGCAAAGCAAGGACATCACAGACATAACAAGAGAGACAAAAAGAGACACAAGACAAACAGACTCGAAACAGACAAATGGAAACATATCCAACACAAAATGATTCAAAGTTGCAAGGTATCCATGAACATCATCCAAGCAATTCAAAACATGTCAAGTACTTAGTTCATCTCATGGTAAATTGAAAGCTACATAACCTCACAAAATATAGACTATATCACTCAAATCTTCAGGCTTCTGTTTACTCTCAAAGCACCCCTAAAAAATGAACATCAAACAAACTTGGCAAGCCTCTAGAACCAACAACCAAACCAAAACACATGCAAATCAAGATCAGAAGGACTTCTCAAGGTTGTAATGGGGCTGAGGACAACGTGTGGAACATATGGATAAGTGGCTAAAAAGAACCAAAGGAAATAGAGGACCAATGGGGAAATACGTCAAAATCAAGCATGAAAGTCATTCCAAACTCCAACACCTCCATATTCAATTCTCGCAGAATGTTACAAAATCCAAACCTCTTTTCTTTATTTTCATTTTTTTTTCTTCATTTTTTATTTTTTTTCTTTTCATTTTAGAGTAGAGAAAAAACTGTTTTCAAGTCCGACATAAAATGTATAAATGAGCAATCCATGAACAAAACAGGTGTGTGTGCACAACCACACTTATTGTGCGCAAGCACACTTAAAGGATAACACATATTCTCAAAACAATTCTAAAGCTCCAAAACTTCCTAAGGCAAGATGAATCATGGTTTTTCAGGTTAAGGGCTTGTAATAAGTTGTAGAACAATGAAAGGGTATGCAGGCTCAAAAAGGGCTATCAACGGAAACAGTCCAAGGTAGGCTCATCTGGCTATAGGCTCATCAGAACAAAATTGCCAAAATCATATCCAAACTTGCATGTGAATCAGAAAAGCATTAGAAAGAGTCAAGCGAAGGCCATTGTGCAAGCATTCAAGAGGCATATATCACATAAGAAAGAACAGAGAGTGGCTCAAATTCTCACACAGGGTAAAACAATTCAAAATAAACTTGACATGCAAAGAGAAAGCAAGGATATCAGTGCACAGAACAACCAACAACTCATCCTCCAAAAGTGAAGTGACTGTCCCAAACAGAAAACAAAATTTTAACACAAATTAACAAAATGGAAACAAACAAAAGGACACAACAACAAACAGACTCCCCCACACTTAAACTACACATTGTCTTAATCTGACTCAGCATAATATCAACCAATGAAACATCAGCAGATGGGCCTGGACAAGTGTAATAAAAGTAAGCAAGGAAAAAGAAAACTCTTTGAATCATGGTGAAACAGAAGTGGGGTCAAGCAAGGAAGTCTCCTCTACAACAATATCCACCAAGGCAGGGTTGTTGAGGAATGGCTTCAGACGATGCCCATTCACTTTGAAGATCTTATCGGTGGATTGGCTCTTGATCTCAACTGCACCATAAGGATAAACATTAGTCACCACAAAAGGACCAATCCACTTTGATCGCAACTTACCACCCATGAGACCAAGTTTGGAGTTTTACAATAACACTTGCTGACCAACAATAAATTCCTTCCTAGCTTTGGAGTTATCATGGAATCTCTTGGTCTTCTCTTTGTAGAATATAGAGTTATTATATGCTTCCAAATGAATCTCATCTAACTCATTCAGCTAATACTTTCTTTACTCCCCAGCTTGATCAAGTGAGAAGTTGCATGATTTGACAACCCAATAGGCTCGGTGCTCTATTTCCACTGGTAGGTAGCATGGCATACCAAAGACGACCCGATAGGGAGATATCCCAATAGGTGACTTGTAAGCAGTACTATGAGCCTAGAGAGCGTCTTCAAGTTTGTTGCTCCAATCCTTTCGGTTGGGTTGTACAATCTTCTGCAAGATCCGCTTGATCTCTCTACTTGATATCTCGGCTTGCCCGTTAGTTTGAGGGTGATATGGTGTGGAAATCTTATGCATAACCCCATACTTCCGAAGCAAAGCCCCCCATGGACCTATTACAAAAATGGGTGCCCTAGTCACTAACGACAACTCTAGGAATTCCAAACCTACAAAATATGTGAGACCTAACAAAGTCTATAACAAATTGAGCATCGTTAGTCCTGGTGGCTTTAGCTTCCACCCACTTTAAGACATAATCAATAACAAGTAAGATGTAAGTAAAACCAAAAGAAACAGGGAAAGGGCCTATGAAATCTATACCCCAAACACCGAAGACCTCACAAAACAACATGGGTTGTTGACGCATGTGTTGTCTCCAAGAAATGGCTCATCTCGCTCTCTAGCATTGCTCACTTGTGTTGCAAATCCTCCACGCATTCTTGAAGATGGTGTGCCAGTAAAATCCACAATCCAGGTGCAGATGCATGACAAAATTGAAGGACCGAGTCAATCTCGTGGTCCAGAATATATCTCCTGGTAACTTGATCACTGCACATCTTTCACAAATAGGGGTCATCCCAACTATAATACCTAGTATCGCTCTTGAGTTTATCACATTGAGCTATGGATGCTAGGGGAGGAAAAACAGAAGCATCAAGATAATTCACAATGTTAGAAAACCATGGGGAGGGAAAAGAAGCAGAGAGTGTCAACAAACTTTCATTGGGAAAGTCATCCTGGATCGGTGAAGCATCATCATCAGACCTCTCAATCCTGCTCAGGTGGTCTGCACCCAAGTTTTGTGCTTTACTCCTATCACGGATCTCCAAATCAAATTCCTCGAGCCAGAGCATCCATCTAATCAGCCGAGGCTTGGATTCTTCCTTCTTCAACAGGTACTTAAGAGCTGCATGATTAGTAAACACAACAACAGGAGAACCAAGCAGCTAAGATCTAAAATTTTCAAGCGCAAAAACAACCGCAAAAAGCTCCTTCTTTATTGTGGTGTAGTTTGCTTGGGCAGCATCCAATGTCCTGGAGGTGTAGTAGATTACCCTTGGCTGCTTATCAATCCTTTGAGCCAGAACAACCCCCAATGCATAATTGGATGCATCCCACATCAGCTCGAACGGGGCTATCCAATCAGGCGCCTCAATGATCAGAGTGGTAGTCAGGGCCTTCTTTAGGCAACCAAAAGCCTCTTTGCATTCATCACTTAAAATGAAGTCAACATCTTTTTACAGCAAGTTGGATAGTGGAAAGCCTTCTTACTAAAGTCCTAGATGAAGCACCTGTAAAATCTTGCATGGCCAAGAAAAGAACAAACCTCTCGCGCAGAAAAGAGGTAAGGCAATTGTGAAATAATTAAAATCTTGGCAGGGTCAACTTCAATGCCCTTACTCGAAATGATGTGCCCCAAAACTATGCCTTATTTTACCGTGAAATGGCATTTTTCAAAATTGGAAACAAGGTTAGATTGGATGCACCTATTCAAAATTTTGTCGAGATTCTCTAAACATGTATCAAAAGAGGATCCATACAGAGTAAAATCGTCCATAAACACCTCTATGCATTTTTCAATAAAATCACTGAAAATGCTAAGCATGCACTGCTGGAATGTGCTAGGGGCATTGCATACGCCAAACAGCATCCTCCTATAGGCAAAAGTGCCAAAGGGGCACGTGAATGTGGTTTTCTCTTTGTCCTCAGGTGCAATATGAATTTGAAAGTAACTAGAAAAACCATCAAGAAAACAATAGTTGGACTTACTTGCCAATTGCTCAAGCATTTGATCAATAAAAGGCAGGGGGAAGTGGTCTTTCTTGGTTTCTTGATTTAACCTTCTATAGTCGATGCGAACTCTCCAACTGTTTTGCACTCTTGTTGGAATCAACTATTCTTTTTCATTCTTGACTATAGTAAGGCCTGTCTTTTTGGGAACAACATGGATAGGGCTGACCCACTGACTGTCTGAAATGGGGTAGATGATCCCAGCTTGTAGAAGCTTGGTCACCTCCTTGTTAACAACATCTGAGATGACAAGGTTGAGTCGCCTTTGTTGTTGTCTCACTGGCTTTGCTCCATCTTTCAACAATATTTTGTGCATACATGTTGATGGGCTAATACCAGGAATGTTAGCCAATGTCCATCCAATTGCCTTCTTGTGCTTTTTAAGAACATGCAACAACCTCTATTCTTATTCAGCAGTGAGGGAGGTGGAAATGATGACGGACAATTTATCCTCTTCCTCCAAGTAAACATACTTGAGGTTGTCTGGTAAGGGTTTCAACTCTAGAGTGCTGGATGCTGGCTGAATATCAGGAACTAGAAGGGAGGGAGAAATGGGTTCCACATCCCGTAGCTCAACATAATAATCAAATGCATATGTACTTCCTACAACATGGTTAGTGCAATTTGATTGTATAACATCAAAGTCAATAGGTACAACACATAGAGAGTCAAACTCAGCAGATTCAACATTATCCACATCATATTTAGTATCATAATCAGAATTAGAATCAAGAACATCAATGTATGCAAACTCAGATAACTCAGACACAGATGAATATTTTAATGCATGCAAAGAGTGGAAATTAGAAATATGGCCATCAATAGCATGATCAATGATATCAATGTGAAAAACAGAGTGATCCTCAGAAGGATGTGTCATGGCATCCAAAATATTAAAACGTACGACAATGTCATCAAACTCCATGGATAAAGTGCCAGCATGGACATCAATTTTTGTTCGAGTTGTATTTAAAAATGGTCTCCCTAAAATGAGTGGGGTAGAACCACGGGAAAATCCCTCTTCCATATCAAGAATGTAAAAATCAGCAGGAAAAATCAGTTCACCCCCCCGAACCAAGACATCCTCAATGAAACCAACAGGGTAGGCAACACTTTTATTTGCCAATTGAATGACCACACCAGTCGGTTGCAATGGTCTAAGAGACAAAGAATTGAAAATACACAGACGCATGACATTAATCGAAGCACCCAGATCAAGCATAGCATTCTCAAACTTATTATTACCAATAATACAAGGAACATAGAATGTACCTGGGTCTTTACACTTTTTAGGGATTTGAGGAACAAATTAACTTATCAGTGCAGATATGTTGCTCCCCATGTTTATCCTCTCATTGCCCTTCAGCCTCCTCTTGTGTGTGCATAGCTCCTTCAAGAACTTAGCATATTTGGGAATCTGTTTGATGGCGTCCAAAAGAGGTACGTTCACCTCCACCTTCTTGAATGTTTCTAGGATCTCCCTGTCAACCTCTTCCATCATCTATCTTGGAATAGCTCTCGGAGGGAGGGGAAGAGGTATGAAAGGTATAACAAATGTGGAAGGAAGGGCTACATGAGCATCATCATGCTTTCTCTGATGTGTAGCAGCAAGGTCAACTTCCTCTTGAGGTGTAGGCTCAGGAGTGGGAACTTAAATCTTTTTCCCAGATCTCAATGTGATGGCACTCACATTTCTCAGATTCTCCACCGTTTGTGATGGCAACTTATCAGAATTTGGAGCCTATGCTTGATTAAGTTGTGTAGCTTCTGCCTCATTTGATTTGTTAAAGTCTGGATTGAGGCTCTAGTAACCTACTAGAATTGCATATCCTGAAGTGTTATCATTCTAACCAACTCTTCCAATGAAGTAGAAGAGGTAGGTGCAGGTGCAGCATGAGCTAGAGCTTGTGTGGGTACAAGTGGAACAAGAGCAGCTTGTGTAGGCGCAACTCTTTGTTGAGGAGGTAGATGCGCGTTTTGAAACTGTTGGTTTTGCTATTGTTGGTTACCCTGGTTTCCCCAACTCAGATTAGGGTGATTTCTCCATCCTGGTGTTGGGGCCTATTGTTATCGAAAATATTAGCTGCATTCGCCTGATGAGTATCCACTAGTGTAGAAGAAGAAGGGCCTGTTGTTGCAATGCTGGGCAAGAGTCTGTGAAATGATCAACGGATGTACAAAGGCCACAAACTCTTGTAGCTGGAGCTCTTTGATTTGAAGCAAGTTGGTTGACCAGTGGGGTAAGATCATTAATCTTACTCTCCAACTTCTTGGTGTATTCGGCTGCCCCTACATCATGAAATCCTCTAACAACTATGGCATCACTCATGGCATCACTCATTGTGCCAAATTATTGAGAATCGGAAGCCATGTTCTCGATTAGTTGTCTAGCTGCAGTTAAGGTCATGTTACCAAGAGCGCTACCACTTGCGGCATCAATCATGTTACTATCCATGTGGTGCTGGCCTTCCTAAAAATATTGTAGAAGTAGATGTTCAGAGATTTGATGGTGGGGGCAACTTGAACAAAGATTCTTGAACCTCTCCAAGTATTCATTGAGGGTCTCCCCAAATTGTTGCTTTATGCTAAAAATTTCCTTCCTTATGGTTGTTGTCTTACAAGCAGGGAAGAATTTGGCCAGGAACAATCTCTTCAAGTCATCCCAGCTCGTGATGGACCTGACTGCAAGGTAGTACAACTAGTCTTTTGCATTACCCTCCAAGGAATGAGGAAAGGCCTTCAAGTAGGCATGGTCTTCTTGGACATCTACAAGCTTAACGGTGGAACACACAACATGAAACTGCTTCAAGTGTTTGCACGGGTCCTCACCTACAAGGCTATGAAACTTTGGCAACAAGTGTATTAATCCAGTTTTTAAAACATATGGAACTTCCGCCTCAGGATATTGAATGAATAAACTGTCATAAGTGAACTCTAGTGCAGTGAGCTCACTCATTGTTCTTTCATGAGGTGGAGGAAGTTAAGCCATATTATTAGTATGAAAATCAGAATGATCAGAATAAATAGTATGATCAGAATGCAAAGAATGAACAGAATGAGGGGTGTTAGGAGTATGAGGAGAATCAGGAAAAGTCACAGAATAGTCAGCATGCAAAGATGGATTCCTAAGATGCCTACGTCCTCTGTGGAAGGTCTTATCAATCTCAGGGTCAATGGGTCATAATTCACTTGGGTTTCCCCTAGTCATGCACCAAAATACATTAATTCCAGTGGTATTAGCATAACAAAGGGTAAAACTACAAGTATGCTCAAACGAACTCTAAATGACTTGAAAATTGGTAGGATTGTCCTTTAAGTGATCAAACAGTTCAACAAAAAATAATCAGCTCAAAACTCAAAGTGCAAGTATTTTTAATTTTTTTTTAAATTTGATAACTGAATAAGCGGGTTCCGACAAGGTAGGAAATTCAATTTCACCCCAAATGCATAAAAATAATGTTGATTCTGATAACCAAAGCAAAAGTTATGATCTTCTGAAGTTTGACTAAAAATCAGTCCAAAATTTTTTTGAATCTCTCAACTCACACCATAATAGCTATTCTAGCCATTTTTCCCATCATGTTGAAGATCTTAGAAGTGGGGAGAAATTTTTTTAAGTCAAAACAACCACCGTAGCTACCAAAACTAAATTCCACAAGTTAAATGCCAAAATTGAACAATATTCAACACTATTCACTACACTAGAATTGACATTATTCATGCGCCATGACATTATTCACTCTACAACACAAACAACACACACAGAAACACTACCACAATCAACATATACCAACTCAACCACACCTGAACTACACACACACCAAAACACCAAACACAAACACAAACACCAACATATACAAACACAAACACATTGAAAGTTTTACTTAGAACAAAACTGTTGGTCCTCGACAACGGCGCCAAATTTGATAGAGGGTGTACCCCACCAAATTAAAATAGATTAAATGCAGTATATGAAAGTTGAACCAAGTTGTCTCCCAATGACCAAAATTTTCGTCCAAAACTTCAATTTCAAGATGAACACAACACTATAACACAAAGGGGGGGGGGGTTGGCAGATTTACAGATGTAACACACAATTGAAAACTTAAATACAGATGTGTAAAAACGATGTAAAAATAACGTTGATTCCTTACTTCAAATGAAAATCCACCAATAACGGATTACAAATAAAAATGGTTCTATTAACTCTTATGAGACCCGAATTAATTACTAAGCATGAATTAACTCAAACTCAAGTGCAATTAAGCAATGCACACATTCATGAATCTGCTACAGTTCATTAAGCATGAACACACAACGATTCCACTCTATAAATTAAGAAAAAACAAAATGGTTTCTTCATTAAACCCAAACACAAATTCAGAATGGAGAGTTTAACAAAACTCCACCGAACAAAATACTAATCTCAAGGTTTCAATTCAATATCTGCAAAGAATCAACACGTAAACTTAGCGCCTCATGGAATTCGAATTAGGGTTCAACATAATTTGTGATTCAACCATTCAAATTGGAACAAAATACTGCAAAAAACCTAAATTGGTACAAGAAACGAAAATGTTTCTCCACCTTTAACATGAATTATCATCTTCCCTCTATCATGTGTGACATTTGTGTTTTTATTTGTGTTTATGAAGTTTTACTTGTTGTTCTCAAACATTTTTGCTATAAAGTGCTTATTAAATGAAATTATGGAATATGATATGTGAATATGATGAATGAGTTGTGTATGTTGTGTATGATTGGCGGGTATGTTTTATGGAAAAGTGATAAGGTTTAAAGTATGAAGGAGAATCAGTGGAATGAGATGGTTAAAGTTAGATTGCATCTTTGATTTGAGGTGTTGGATTTTGAGGAAAAGTGATGATGGTAAGAGAGTGAAAGTGGATCTTAATGGAATGGAATGAGAAAGTTGATTTGAATCGTTTGTTGCATAAGGATTGTGCTTCTAACGAAGAAGTGTGGTCCTCACTAGTAGGCTATTATGCATTGGCTAGGGATATGTGTTGGTCAGAATCTATCCTATACTCTACTAGGCTTACAAACTCATATAGAGTGTCGTGGCCTATGTGGTGAGAGTTGAAGGAGGTTCTTATGGCGGGATTAGGGGTGGGACCACTAATCTACCGATGCCATAAGTAACTTACCCTGTCTAGAGGAAATTGATTCATGTTAGTTAGGCAAAGTGGAGCCAGGGCCTTTGCTGCAATCCACTTTTTCATTAGACCAAGTGGAGTCAGGGCCTTTGCCATAATCCATTTTTATGACAAGTGCACAACTTCTATGTTTGAGTCAATGCATAGATCCGGATAATTGAATCTAGAAAGTCTGCAATTATATGTTTGATATTTCTTTTTCTGAATGCTTGAAATATGCTATTTTATAATGTAACAGGTTTAAATGTTATATGATTATTTCTTTTATAAACTAGCTTACCCTTACACTTTGTGTCTCTTGTTGTTTGTCTTTCTTTTGCGATGATCACTTATTCGGTGTGATTAGTCATTATTTTCCTCCATTCCACTAGCCTTTATGTACCCATTTTATAGTTGTTCAGTGCTTAATTGTTTATCTTTAATGTGTTTTCATCTATTGGCTTTATTGAGCCACTGTTCCGAATTTGGGTTAATTTCACATTATTTGGCCTAATTTTCGTTTTTAATTATTTTTAGGTATTTGGGTGAAGCAATTTTGGATCTTGGACATTAATCTTCAGATGAAGACAGTTGCCACGTCATTTCCATATCATTGTGACGTTTGCGCCATGTTAATCATGCCGTCCACATTATTGGGCCAGCACTTTCAGCCTATAGTGGCATTTTTGTAATTCTGAGCAGCAGAATGAATTTTGTGTAAATAGGAGTGGCAGATTTGATATGACCACGTTTGTTTAGGATTTTTTAGCATGGCAGCCACTTTTTCTTCTTCTTCACCCAATCTGTTTTGACGTTTTGGAGAGCACCCACGTTTAGGGTTCATGCATTTTGTTGATTCTTTCACAAATTGGAGGAATTAGTAACGTTTTCTGCACATTATCTCTTTGAATTTGCATTTTCTGTCTTATTTTCTCCTCTTTACTATGCATTTCAGTTCATATTTTGTTGTTGATTCGAATTCCATGGGAAACTAATTTTCATAAGCATTGATTCCTTGCAAAGAATGAAATGAAACCTTGAGATTAATGTTTTGTTCGATTGGGTTTTGTTATCTCTTCATTGTGGATTTGCGTTTGCGTTTTAATTGAAGAACCCAATCTGTTTTTGCTTAATTTTTAGAGTGGGAAATTCATTTTGGTTGATTTCCATGCTTAATGAACTGTGACAAATTCATGAACGTTTGCTTTGTTAATTGCATGTTGAATTTGTGGTTAACATCCGCTTAGTTGTTTAATAGCGAGTTTCATGAGGAATAATGAAACCAATTAAGTTTGTAATCTATGATGGGTGACATTGTTAGTTTTGAAATGGTTGAAATGCCACGAAGGGGGGTTGAATTGGCTAGTTAAAAATTTAGGCTATCTTTGAAAGCTAAAAACCACCTTTAATTGAATCAATTAGATCCCCAAGTTAAGATACAAGCACTACTGAACTGTACAGTTTCAATCGACCAAAAACAGAGTTAATCGATTGATTTTACTAAACATATTTTGTTATAGTATAATCAACTGATTGAAATAGGAAAAAAATCGATTAAAATACTGAGAAAAATGCATAAATGCATATTCGAGTTTTAAACTAGGAATAATGCATAAGAATGATCAAGACAAGTTCTAAATGATAATGCAAGCATGCTCAGTACTGCAGATGTCAAAACATGCAAGAACATGAAAAAGATGATATTAAAACACAAGTTCTTGAAAATTTAGAGAATAGAGGAGACCATGAGATTTTTATATTGGTTCACTTAAACCTGAGCGACATCTAGTTTGTCAAGGCAACCTGAGCTTGACTATGCACTATTTCAAAAGATTTACAAAGTGTCCATCCTTACACATTTAAAATATGCAAAAACCACACAAAAGACTCTTGAATCACACAAGAGTCAATCCAACACAGCAAGAACCCTCTTGCAGAACTGGAAAACCACCAAGCACACACACAAAGCTTGAGAAAGATCAAACCTCAGTGGCAGTACAACCCAGCCTACCACAAACCACTTTCTCTAAGCTTCAAACCAAGTCAAAAGCTCTAAGAATTGATCACGAAGGAGAGAGTTTCAACGAGTTTCCAGAATAATTTCACGCTAAAAAATTATCAACAAACCTCTCTTTCAAAAATCACAGCTTTTATAGTCAAACATTTACGAAATTCAACAGGTTGATTTTCAAATCAATCGATTGATTTCACTTGACTTAAGTGAAATCAGTCAATTAAAAAATAAATCAACTGATTGAATTTGTTGCAGTTTAAGAGTACTGCAGCCAACCTTTTAACCTGCTGAAAAACCATTCAACAGATTAAAAGACACATTTTCACCTATTGAAAAACCATTCAACATATTAAAAAACATAACAAAGACCAAATACATCTAACTAATGCTACAAGGTATACAATATGAATTACAAACTTCAAATACACTTTCTTAATGATGTAACTATGTAGAGAGCACACGTTCCAACCTTGATCAACATGAATATCATCAAATCTCCTTTCCTTCATCAATGTAGGATTTATTCCAATGGTAATGGCTTTGAGATAGTTCAAAAGGGCTTCATTAAATCTTCATTAAATCTTCAAGAAGCATATCACCTTGGTTTCTCATGTCAACATAAATTTTATTCGAAGCAAGAAATCATTGTTGTTTTCGTGACTGTTTAATCAAAACTACAATTACGTTTTAGTAATTTTGTGTTGAAACTGAATCTGCCGAACCCCCTGTGTTATAGGTGTTGTGTAGAAAATGAAGATTTTAAGAAACATGCTAAGGTTTTAGAAAATGAAAAAGGTTCTAAAATATTCTCATGTTTCTTAAA
>Ga0209389_1001645_pt1 | contig 16070 bp, 11 predicted proteins | sample CowpearedBW_FD_187526 | JGI IMG/M metagenome (GOLD analysis project Ga0209389, IMG submission 187526) | Root nodule microbial communities of legume samples collected from California, USA - Cow pea red BW (SPAdes) (version 2) | ecosystem: Host-associated > Plants > Roots > Nodule | place: USA...
GTAGCATGTACTGTGGCTCAGAAATTGGTTGATTGAGATTGTGTGCAAAGCCATATTATGCATCTTTATGGTTAAAGTGAGGGTTTCGGGGCTTGAATGATTATAATTGGTTCACTGTCGGGTTTTGGTATATCCATCAGAGGTAAATGTACATTGATAGGTTAAATTGTTGATATGGAATGCTTAATCTCGTGTATATTGCATTTTGGATATGGTTTGGTTGTTTTTGTGATTGAACAGTGGCGAAACTCTGCAAGTTTCGCCTAAGCGACCCCATCTCGCCCAGGCGAGAGTTGTAGGAGTCCACTCAGCATGCAAATTCGAGCATTTCGCTCAGAAGACCAAGGTGAGGTTTGGGCGAAACACAGTCTCGCTTAGGCGAGACTGACTCGCCTAAGCGAGATCACGATGAAAGTTGGTACCATTTTGAGCGCGATATCTCGCCCAAGCGAGAGGTATTGAGCTTTGAGCGATGGACACTTTCGCTTAGGCGAGAGTGGCTCGCCTAAGCGAGTTCTCGAAGTGTATTCTTGTGTGTTTTGTTGAATACTCGTCTAGGCGAGGTTTTGTTGTGGTTTTAGGCGAATGTGTGGCACGCCCAGGCGAGCGGATCTCGCCTAAGCGAGATAACTTGATGTTGTTGTTGTTTAAAGCTCGCTCAAGCGAGGTGAGCTAGCTTAAGCGAGGCTGAGGGCTTAGCCTGGGCGAGGGGTCCCTAGCTTAAGCGAGTTTAAGTGAATTGCTATGTTTTACATGCCTTTGAGAGTGCGTTTGGCTATTTTATGCTAAGGATAGGATGTGTTTGCATGTGGTTGGTGTTTGGGCTTGAAGGACTAAGTCCATTACAGGTGAGCATATTTATTTCATATATATATGTTTATGTTTTATTGTGCATCGCTCACCCTATCTGTGTGTGTGTGTGGCGATGATCGGATATCTTGTTATCGGGAGCAGATGATTTGACAGGTGAGCCAGGAGACGCTTAGACTCGGAGCGTGGGCTAGCTTGGGGATTTTTGTACATGTATTATTATTTTGGTTTTTTTTAGATAATTATGTAATCATTTCAGGAGCCATTGAATTTTATTGCAGTTTTATATGTATGGACTCCTTATTTATGTCAGTTATTTTAAAGTTTAAAATTTCCCGCGTTTTTGGGAAATAGTTATAATCAATGCGGTATTTATTTTAATTGGAATTTTATTTATAAAAAAAATTAGTAATAGTCCTTAGGGATGTTATAGCAATCTATTTATATTGAGAATTTGAAATTCTTTCAAGAAAAATTATATGTTTTATGAGAAAGTTATAAGGAATATGAAATTAAAGAATTTTGAGAAGCTATTTCAAATAACTAAAATAATATAATTTAAATTTCACCAAAAAAATAAGGAAACTGAAATTCTCTAAGTTGTTAAATTACTCATTGGTTAGAACAAAAAATTGTCTACAGGTCCAACTAGTAGAGTCAGGTCAAGTAGAAGGTCGAGTCAGGCTGGTCCGGGCTGAAGGTCAAGTCGAGCTAGGTCAGGCTGAAAGTCAATTCAAGTAGGGTCGAAGGTTGAGCAAGGTCGGTCGAAGGTCGAGCAGCGTCGATCAAAGGTCGAGTAGAGCTGGGTCAAGCCAAAGGTTGAATTGCACCGACCTAGACCGAAGGTCGAGTCGAGTCGTCTCAAGTTAAATGTCAATTCGGGCCGGGTCGAGTCCAAGTGTAAGGTTGAGTCAGGTCAAAGGTCGACTTGAACCAAAAGTTAAGATGAGTCGTATTTGAAGGTCGAATTAACTTGTTAAACTCAAAGGTAAACATGAGTTCACTATAAAATAAAAATTAATTTATTTTATCTAAATAAGAAAACTAATTCATTAAAACTAATTATTTAATAAATGAAAATAATTCAATTGCAAGTAATTTACTTACAAGGTATTGCAATTTTTTAGAATTGTTGAAATCTTTCATCCAAACACAAGTTAAATGTTTAACTTATTCTAATTACAAATTTGATAAGATAGATTTTTATTATTATCAGAAAAAATTCTTATGATATGCTTTAGTCTTCATAATATGATCATAAATCTAAAAGGAATGTAGAAAATTATTATATAATGTATTTTAGAAAGATAATATTTTTTTATAAAATAAACTGATGTTTTTAGTTTGACATTTTAATAATAAAATAATTAAGTATCATTTATAAAATTACTTTTACTTTTTGATTTTATGTTTAAGGTTCTTACAATTCTAATTAGTTCTTAAAAATTATAATCTTTCTTTAGTTTGTTGTTTTTTCTAACATATTTAAGTTAATTAATATTCATTAAATGTGAATAGTTTATTAATATTTTTTTTCTTCTTTTGTAATTATTAAAATATAATGAAAATAATATTTTAGAAATAATTACGATCAATTTGAGATTAAGGTGGTAATCTTTAAGAGGAGATAAAACTATTAAAGTACAATATGTTTATTTATAAAAAAAATGTAAAGTTTAAGGATTCGTACCTATAAATTAAAATGGGTTAACTATGTTTTTGATTCCTAAATTGTAACACAATTTTGGTTTTAGTCCCTATTTCAAAGTTTGATCCTCTTAAGTCCATATCTTTATAAAACACATGAATTTAGTCCTCAATATTGGACGGAGTTAACAGTTTTTGTGACATGGCAAATAGTTTGCACGTTTACCATTTATTTTTTGACATGTGTTCTCTTCAAATTACACGTGTAAGTTTACTTTTTTTTTACCATTTTATCTTTTTTTTGCCTCTCTTCTAACCTCCATACCATTCATTTTTTGACATGTGTTCTCTTCAAATTCTCCGGCCATCTTGGTCTCCCTTCTAACCTCCATCTTCATCTTCTTTTCTCCCTCCACCATCTCCATCCTTCCCCTCCCCCACCTTCTCCCAACCATCATCTTCTTCCTCCCTTTATTGTCCATCAATAGAGTTAATCTATAATTCATTTCCCCCATTTTCATCTTCTCTATCAATTCTCCTCTTTTCTCCCCCTTATCACACTCATCCTCTTGGACCCATCCAATTTTTCTTCCAATAACTCTTTCAACTCTCTCTATGAAATGCAAATCCTTCAAAATACAATAATTTTTTTGGACTTACATTTTTATTTTTTTGGAAGAATGATGATGTTTCTACTGTATGTACAAAAGAAATATAAGAAATAGATTACCAACTAATGCAAGATAGATATTAATTATGTTTTATTTTTAATACAATAAAAAGAACTTAATATTTGTGTGTTTAATAAAAAAAATAGTATTAATATATAATTAATTTTTAAAGAGTTATAGAGAATTTTAAATTTATAAATAAAAGGTAAAAGGTAACTTTTTTCTAAATTAATTATATAATAACATTAATTTTTTAACAAATAAATATGACAACAATTACGGAATATCAAACGCATTCAATTCTTCAAAAATAATCAAACTAAAATTTTGTATTGAAATTATATATTTGTTTAATATATAAAAATAATGAACCTACTATTTGTCCAAAAAATTACTCTAACAAGCTTATGAAAAAAAACTAATGAAAAGAGAGCACGAAGAGATTAAAAAAATAGTTAAAACACATTTATTATTTTCAATTTTAATAATTACGGATTTATCTTTATAGAATAATTCATAGCATGAGTATTTAGTTTAAGATGAAGATGGAGGTTAGAAGGGAGAAGAAGATGGCTGGAGAAGAGGGGAAAGAAAAAAAAACGAAAAAAAAATGGTAAACAAAAACTTACTCGTGTAATTTTAAAGAGAACATGTGGCAAAAATGAATGGTAGACTTGCACACCGTTTTCCATGTCACGAAAATTGTTAACATCGTCAAATATTGAAGACCAAATTCTTGTGTTTTATAAAGATGGTGACTTAACAAGATCAAACTTTGAAATATGGACTAAAACCAAAATTGTGTTATGGTTTGGGGACCAAAAATATAGTTAACCCAATTCAAATTTAGGGTGTGCGCTTATAAGAAAAATACACCAAATTTAAGAGTTCAAAATTATTGTCAATTGCTTTTGGCAAAACTGAAATCCTAGTTCTTTATTTTGGCCAGTTTTTCTTAAATTTAAACTCATTTGTACTTATTGCGAATCATATTTCATCAATCAGAGTGGCGCAGCGGAAGCGTGGTGGGCCCATAACCCACAGGTCCTAGGATCGAAACCTGGCTCTGATATAGAGTGGTACTTTTATGATGACAATAATTTATATTGTTTATGTTGATAACTTTAGTACATATAGTTTTACTTTGGATTAACACAATAACAATCATATATTTATTATGTTTTTAAGAATTATTGTACCCATTTTTTAATATTCATATATCGCATATATATCACGTATCGTGTCCTATTATTTTCAAAATAAACGTATCGACGTATTAGATACGCTTCGTATCCGATACACGTATCTTTTTCGTGCATCATAGACATTCATGCATTCAATGTATTCAAGTAAAACAAATAAATAAAGTTACAAACATTCCAAATGAATTATAAATCATTATAAAATATAAGTCACGAACAATTTAGTCCCTTTATTTAAAATTTTGATTTTGTTGGTATCATGCAGCGAAATGTTTATACGTTTGAACAAAAACCAAGAGGAGGGATGAATTGGTTTTCAATATTAAAATTAATACTTTAAAATTTTTCCAAATTTTACCGTTTAATTTAAATCTCAATTCCTTTAAATGTAATAGTAGATAAAATAAAGAGATAGGGAAGAAGATTTAACACGGGAATTTATACAGGTTCAGATCAAAAGATCCTACGTCAAGTTGTTAATCTCTTTAAACAAAGAGATTAACTCAATCACTAAAAATATCATATTACAATTAGATAAGAAAAAAATAGGGAAAAGAAAACACATCTCTTGAAGACACAAGAGATGAAAGAACTTTCTCTGAATCACACAAAGAACTCGACCTAGCTTTCCTAACAACAACAACAACACTCAATCTCCTAGAAACCTTTTTAAGAAAAGTTATCACTCTACCCACACTAGGCTTTTCAAATCTCTTTTAAGAACACTCAGAGAACTTCTTTGCAAATACAACACTAAGACTCTGGCTCTCAAAAAGGTAAGTTCGAAGTACCACTACACTTCCTTAAATAGGGGTTTCAAAAATTAGGTCAAAAACTAAATACTCATGTTCAAACTGCTAGGGATAATCGATTATCATAAAAACAAAACTTTGAGCAGATAATCGATTATTTGGTTGATAATCGATTATTCTAGTGAGTTTCTAAAAATGAACTTAGCTTAGGATAATCGATTAATCCTAAGTGATAATCGATTATCACATTGGTTTTTAGAAAAATAAAAGAATTAGAAATATTGCCTTTGATGACCTCAGACTTAAAGGCAATATTTTTCTTTCTTCCAAGATCTTCTTCTTCATTTAATCTACCCAGTTCAAGCTCGTGCTCCCTTAGTTTTCCTAATAGAGTCGCCATTGTCATCGTTGCCCGATTTTGTGACTCCGTGATGGCTATCACCTCTGGCTGCCAAGTCCTGTTCAAAGATTTAAGAATTTTTATGTTTAATTTGTTAGTGCCAAGACCTGTGAGATGATTGACGATGTGTGTGAATCTTTTCTGCACATCATAGATGGTTTCTCCTTGCTGCATACAAAACATTTTGTATTCTTGAATCAGGGAGTTCTTGCGTGCTCTTTTTAAATCTTTTGTTCCTTCATGGACTGCACGACCAAGCTCCTTTGTCTGGAAACCAAAAAAGTATATAAATTAAACAATTGTTATTACGTCATACATGAATAGGAAATATATAAAGATGTCATACCAAACAAATAGCATTGTCATGCACGCTGATAGATCCCCTTGTGTGAAAACTCCCACCTTTTTCAGATAATCGATTTTTCTTAGTTGTATCACATTTCTCTCGATACACAAGCATGTTCCATTTCTCAAACAAATTGTTCCAAATAGAATCTCCAATCCAATCAGGCCTCTTACCTTCTCTTCGAGCCTCTTTAAACATCTTTGAGAGTCTATGAGATGCTTTGGAGTGAAAATTTTTTAGAATTCTATCCTCGTCCTCAACCCTCCATGAAACCTTTCTCTAAGATTGCAATTAATATAGGTTAAAATTGTATAATAATAAAGTAGAATATAAATATCAATATGATAAATGAGTAATGAAATTCAAGAGTTTTATACAAGTTTGAAGAAATATTGAAAGTGTAAGAAGAAAAATGGAGCTTCAGCTATAAATGATGAGACAAATAAAATGAAGATGTTGCATTTGTGAAATGAATGACATCTTTATGAATGTAATATCTATTTCAAAGGGAGCAAAGTGCATGGAAAATGGAAACTCCAAGTAAATGAGAGGCATCTATAAAAATGAATTGCCCAAATGAATGTAAGATCTATTCCAATGGGAGCAGAGTGCGTGGCAAACGAAAACTCCAAGTAAATGAATGTTCCACTGCTCATGACTAATGAACAAACTCATCACAGACTACAAAATTTAAAAGGCAACAAAATTCAATGATGGGTACACAAAAAAAAAATCCCACTTCTTAATAAAGTCCATCATTTCCATCAAAGGCCCTTGTTTTTATTAGACAAAATACTAAAATTTGAGTATCGCTTATGAAAAGGAAAACTACTTTATGAAAGAGAGAAAAATGTTTTATCAGTAAATGAACTAATTTTAGTTCAGTTATATTGCATTCCTACCGTAAAAAACTAGTACAAAGATGCTCATTGTTATTACAGTATGGTAACCATCGAGAAACATGCATATATAGAAATATGTATTTTTCAGAAGCATATTCACTTGTTCAGGAATGAGTGAGACATGGATGACAAGTACACAAGAAAGTATTTACACTATCAATCGCATATTACTATTTTTTTTCTAAAACATGAGACTCAAATTTTAGGTATGAGCTTGTGATTAGATAAGCATTCTCGAAACTGATGGATAAAACATATCAATGCATTAATTGTCCTAGAATAACTATATTGGTACGTTAAAACATTGGAAGTAAAGACCTCTCTCACTTTTAGGGATTGTTCCCCATGTTAGCCATGGCTGATCAAATTGCTGCTTAATTGTGGTTGTGATGACTTTTGATACAACTTTCGATGGATAATACCTAAACCAAATACAATTGTTCCCCATGAGAGATGAAGAACATTAAACTACTACCATGAAGATGAAGATGTTTCTTGGACTATTTTTTTATTTGGACTATTGTTTATTGTTTTGATGTCTTTTATTGCACTTGATATGATGTTCAAGATCTATTTTTTTCATGCTCCAAGACTTGTTTTTTATGCTCCAAGACTTTATTTTATGTAGTGTTTTATGATGTTTTTTATTGCACTTATCCAGGACTAGATTTATTCCACTATTATGATATCCAGGATCTGCTTTAAGATGTCCATAATGTGTTTTTTTTTCTTTAAGTCAAACTACCCCAAAGTATGCGGGCAGCCCATAGGCTCGCGAGCCAAGATGTATGCAGGGCAGGCCATGTGTTTCAGCCTGCGAAACGTGTGCGAGGCGGGCCTGATGCAGGCCAGGCCTAAACGGGCTGGCCTGGCTCGCATTGCCATCCCTATTCATCACCATCCTAATGCACCTGATTAGTTGAAGCCACACACTCTACACATCAAGTTTGTTGATGTGAAGGATGAAAATAACTTTTCACAGGTGATCTATGTTTACTTGGTTGCGGAGTAAAAAGAGTGGTCATTACAAGTAGAAAACAAGTTAGATTTAAATTCTATATTCAAAACATTATTGAACAAAAATTAAAATTACATGCATATTAATTTTCTATTTTTGATTTAATAAAACTAGAAAATTAAAAAAAATATATATTTTTAATAAAAATAAAAATAAAATTTGGACATGAAAATATTGAGTTAAAAGTTACAAACTTTTTTGTCTTCTCCCCAAAATAAGTCCATCAAAGATAAATTTTTGAAAGAAGTATGGGGAAGATGACTGATTGTAAGGCTCTATTCTTTTTATACCTTTAACAAAAAGGGCTGCCCCGAAATCTAATAGGCCTAAGGGCTGACCCAAAGGATAAAGCTGAATCCTAAGTCTGCCCTAATGTTTCCACTTCCACTCTTTCAGAAACATCAGCCGTCACCTTTCCTTACACCTAAAACAGAACACTACTAGGGTTCAAAAGTCCCCTTAGATCCACGTTTGGCTTGGCCTTGCTTCTGCTCATGTAAGCGTCCCTTGACTCCTATCGCCATTTCTAGTCTAGTTTTGTGGTCATAGTTGGAGACCCTATAATAACTCGTTTTTGTTCACTGTTTCTAGTTTGCGAGTCTAGTTCTTGAGCTGCTGTGCTCTGTGGTTCAGTGTCGAAGTCTCGTACAAATCCCTTTCCAGGTAAGGGAAGTTAGGGTTTTGCGTATTAAGCTTTATTGATGAGTTTTTATGGCCATTTTCGTGATATGGAATGTATGATTGAAGTTTTGGCATTGTGACTATGTATTGTATGTTGATGTGAGTAAAATGCTTGGTCTTTGCGTGTGTAAACAGTGGATAGCCCTGCATATCTCGCCTAAGCGACCTGTCTCGCCTAAGCGAGATTAGCAGTACTCGCCCAGGTCTGTCTACGCGAGCTGTCGCTCAGGCGATGAGCTCCAACTTTAAGCGAGAGCACGTCTCGCTCAGGCGAGGAGGTCTCACCTAAGCGAGAGTGCGTGACAGCACCACTGTTCCTCTTTTCAAGCCCTCGCCTAGGCGAAGAGGGCTCGCCTGAGCGAGATACCCTCTCGCTTGAGCGAGACTCCTCTGCCTGAGCGAGAGGCTGGGCAAGAATGCACCAGGTTCTGTTTCCCTTGCTGATTCTTGTGTGATTAATGTATCTTGGGTGGTTTGATCTGCTTAAAGCATGGGATGTATGATGTGTATGTATGAGATTGATTCATGGTTTTAATATGATGGATGGTTATGGAGTTAATATGAAATGTAGAGGTATTTCATGGAAAATGAATGATGATCCTTGGCATGATGTACGATTCTATTTTCATGGCTTTGGGAAGGATGAACTGTGGTTGATTAAATATGAGACACGAATGAAGGATGGTTACTAAGATGGGTATACTGTTGACACATGTGGTAAATATTTCATGTTTTTGGTGTACATGTATAGTATGTGGTTAGTGCGTAATTCCTTGAGGTCTCTAGATGGGATTTCAGGGTAGTGCTTCAGTGGTCGAGACGTAATTCCATGGCCCCTGTTAGTGGGTGTCCATGGTGGTGCCCCATCTATATGGTCTGGTAAGGATTCAAGGTAAGGTTGCATCCTGACACTCTAAGGAGTCAGTTAGTCTCACTTAGAGCGGACTGACTCCTGTGGTGAGAGTAGCAGGAGGCCTGGAATTCATTAAGGGCTAACCTTGCGTGTGAGGGAAATTTGATTCATTATAACACTTGTAACACTTAGCTCGGGGGTGGGCAGAGGTATCCACCACAAGTGCAAGCATCCGCTGAATCCGACCAGACTATATGTATCCGTATGAGTCGAGTCTTAGTGTATTGATTGAAGGGTTATAATATGTTTGAGTGATATGTGTATGTTGTATATGTGTATATTGGCTATGAAGGTACATTTGATTGCATGATGAAATTGTTGTTGGCTCTAGCTTACCCGTTCTAGTTGGTTGCTTTGTATGTTGTTCTTCTATCTTCGCGATGATCATAAATTCTATTGATGGGAGCAGACGCGAGAGGTAACCGTGGTCAACAAGGGAGAGACGAATCCACTGCTTAGCCTTCTTGGGCTGGACTTTCTATCCTTCTTGGGCTATCTTTAGGGATACGACCCATGTACTTGTCCGCTTTTATATCTCTCTAGGATTCCAATAAACTGTTTAACATGTTTCCTTTATTTTTTTGGTGGCATCGCGGTGTGCCTTGGTCTGTACGACGTTATGTTTAAACTCCAGGACTGCATTGTTATATTATAATTGTGTGACGTTTCTTTAATTATGCATATTAATTAAATGGGACGTTACAACGAAGAACATTAAGTTCTTGTCATAATGAAAATGGAAATCCTTGGTGACTAGTGGGTCGTCCACCATATGATCCAGTATTAAATTCGTATGTAGCTAGCAGCTACAAAAAACAAATTGGTAAAGAAGGTTGCATTATGAAGTTCCTTAGTAGGTTGAATGATGGATTTGATATTAGTAGAACTAAAGTTTTAAAGATGTCAATAAGACCCTTTCCTCAATATTGCTAGAGACTTACTTTTTTATAGTAATTTAAGCAGTTTTTTTTTTGGTATTTACACTTGATCATTTTTGTTGAACAAAAAGCCTACTCACATTTTGGAGTCAAAATGACCTCATCAAGTCTATTACGGAGAAGTTCATGATATTTCATACCTAAGTGTTGTTTAGTACTTTTGTTATTGTTATACTATTTAGAGAAGTGCTTCCTCCTCCCGTTCAACTTTCTTCCATGCATACAAGAATAAAAGGAAAATAGTTAAATATGCACCACACCAGCATAGTCATTGCCGACAATGACATCATCACCGTCGTAACCATCACTGTCGTCACCAGACCACTACTGCATAGGAAAAAGAAGAGATAAAATGCTAAAAAAACTCATTTGGAAAAGTTTTTTCCAAACAAAATTTCAAGTATCCCAGAAAACTCTTTCTGAAACATTTCATTTAAAAGCATCTAAGTGTGTAAAAAAATTCCTTATGGAAGATATTATATGCATTTTGGAAAGTTTTGTCTGAAAACCTACTCCAGATAATATATTTTGAGATAAAATTATGGAAATCTTGTTCCCAATAACCTATTTCGGAATTATTAATCTGGACGTCACTTTTACAAGGATAAAATGATTATTTTTGAAAATTGATGGGGTGTAGGAAGCGATTGCCTTCTATTTATTCTAATATAGCTAACTTTTATCTTGTTATAAATTAATGGTTAGTCCATTGATTTGATACAATTACTTATATGATTGATATGATTGATACTCATATGATTCATTACACTTTATGTAAATATTGTAAATATTTTGTATTAACTATTTGATTTGTATCTTTTATGCGTTACATGTTGTATCTGTATCTATAAATAGGGCTATTTCTATCAGTAATAAGATACACATAAAAGGTCCTCTCATTCTCTTCTTCTCTATTTTTCCTTTACTTCTCCTCTATTATTAACTTTATTTTATAACACGTTATCAGCATGATTTTTCAACCAACTAAACACTAGTGGAAACATAATTTTTCTCTCTAACCACAGTGCTATGCATGTCTTAATCCAAACTCTTTCTAATCCTTTCTTCATTTACAATTTTATCTTATATTCTTATTCTTGTGATTAGAATTGTTTGACTTTATCAATTTTCATCTTTGTCTTATTATTGTTATTTTTATTATGATTGTTATTATTATGATGATGATTATTATTATTATTATTTTATGTGCTAGTTCTAAACATGCTAAACGTTGCAAAATTTGAATTTGTGACCATTGATATTACAAAAAATCACTTATATTAGATATTAAATGTTGAAATACTTTCAGATGCAATGGGTCTTGGTGATACCATTAAAGAAAGAAATAAAGCATCTAAGCAACTAATTTTCTCCTACGACAATAATATTGTGAAAAGAAAGTTCACAAATATATTTTTAATTTATTTGATGCCTTCTTGTGTCTGAACAAAGCAATGAGCTTTTGCTAGAAAATCATGAAACCGTCCAATTGGTTCTACTCTATTCCCAGAAGTCAATACAACAACATTTGATTTATATTTTCATGTTGTGTTAGTGATTATGGACATGGTTATAAAGGAAATTTTAAAGACACATTTTATCATCATAAGTGGAACAATAATGTGAAAAAAAAAGAAAAGAAAATTGTGGTGCAAACCTCACCTTACAAGCCAATTTTATGAGATTAAGTTAGGCTTAAAGTCCACTTTTAAACATGGTATGAGAGCCATTGTTTAAAGCCTATCCTAGCGAGATTTGTGTTTGTTGGACATATAATTCCACCTGTTATTGGACCGCTATCGAACCATCCATTAATGTCTAGTCTTACGCACTAGATGTATATACCTCAGCGTGAGGGAGATGTGTTGGAAGTCTCATATAGACTAGAGATAAAGCAATTTCATTGTATATAAGTGGGTGCAAGATGAGAATATAAGTTATCATTACGGTGATTAAGGTCATTTGAGTTGTACTTGTCGTACCTCAAAGCATCTTAAAATATAAGGAGAAGAACATGAAAACACATTGAAGATGGTGATTCTAATTATGACCATATGGATGATACTCATCTTGATATTGTTATTTTCTATGTTAAATCAAATGGAAGCGTTGATCACCTCATTGGTGATGAGAGTGTTAAAAAATAGATTTTCTCATATTATGTTCTTAATTTTAAGACAATGCTTTATATTTGTTTCATGTTTCATGTTGCTTATATATATATATATTACTTTTTTTTTTTTTTTCTCCTCTTACATACTAATATCTAATATTGATATTTATGTTTATATGAAGAGTGAATGTTGACACTACCACCAATGATGAGTATATTGTCTTCTTGATAGTGCAACAACTCATACAATTCTCAACAGTAGTAATTTTTTTCTCTTGTTTAGTAATGCAAGAAGTCATTGTTAGTACTATTTCTGGTAGTACAAATATAATTGAAGGCTCCAAAAGAGCTATTGTACTTCTACCAAGAGTTATAAGATTGCATATTAAAAATGCATTTTATTCACCTAAGTCTAATAGAAACTTATTAAGTTTCAAGGATATTCGTTTAAAAGGATATCATATTAAGACAAACAATGAAGGGGATATTGAATATCTTTATATCACTTGAATTGAGTCGAATAAAAAATTTGTATTGGAGAAATTATGAGCCTTCCCTTATGGCTTGTACTACACATATATTAATGCAATTGAGACGCATGTCATTGTAAGCTAGGAGCTTACAAATAGAAATGAATTTCTTGTTTGGCATGATCGGTTGGGTCATCCTGGATATATCATGATGCAAAAAATAGTTGAAAACTCATGTGGACATCCACTTATATGAGTCAAAAAAAACTTCTTTAGACAAATGAGTTCTCATGTACTATACGTTCATAAAGGAAAGTTGATATTAAGGCTATCACTAGAAAAAATAGAAATGAGTCAATCTCATTTTCAGAATGAATACATGGTGATATTTTTGGTCCAATCCACCCACCATGTTGATCATTTAGATATTTCATGGTTTTAATTGATGCATCAAATAGATGGTCACATATTTGTTTATTATCATATCGTAATCAAGTATTTGCAAAGTTATTAGTACAATTAAGAGCTCACTTCCCAGATTATTCGATTAAGAAAACCTGTTTTGATAATACTAGTGAAATTACATCTCATGCTTTTCATGAGTATTGTATATCAATTGGAATTGATGTTGAGCATTCATTAGCACATGTTCATACTCAAAATAGACTTGTGAAATCATTACTAAAACGTCAAAAATTGGTTGGAAGACCATTAATTATGAGATCTAATCTTCTAATGGTTACTTGGGGATATGCAACTTTTCATGTTGCATTATTGATTCGCATCAAGCTAACAAGTTATCACATACTATTATGTTATTGGTTTTTGGTCAATGACATAATATTCTCACGTAAGAATTTTTGGGTGTAGTGTATATGTTTCAATTTCCCCACCAAAAAGGACTGTGATGGGTCCTCAAAGACGATTGAGAATATATGCTGGATATGATTCTCCCTCAATAATAAAATATTATGAACTACCAACATGAGACTTATTTACAGTTCCACTTTTCGACTATCACTTTGATGAATAAGTTTTTCCAACATTATGGGGGTGAAAGAAAACAATTGGAAAAAGATATTGGTTGGAATGAGTTATCATTATCTCGTCATGATCCTCATACACAAGAATGTGAACTAGAAGTTCAAAGGATAATTCATTTACAAAATTAGTCAATGAATTACCTTATGTTTTACTAACGAAAAAAGGGTAACTAATTCCAGCTACTAATGCTCCAAAGATAATTGATACTAATTCATAACATGTCTGAAGCGTGGTAGGCTTGTTAGTTCTAAAGATACGCTTGAAGCATGGTAGACCTATTGGTTCCAAAGATAAAAACTCTTGAATGAGAAAGAGAGCTAAAATGCAAGATAACCTAATCGAAAAGGTGAGAATCCTAAAAGATTCATTTGACATAATTAATGATTCAGTTCCAGAAGAACCTCAGGTACTTGAAATTGTTGAAAATGATGAGATCTCAATAAATTATGTCATGAATCATATAATATGGAACCAAAATGAAGTCAACATTGACGAAACTTTTACATATAATATAGCAATGAATATTATGAATGACAATGAGGATCAATGACCAATGATCATTGAAGATTGTCGACAAAGAAATGATTGACCAAAATGAAAATATGCAAAGAAGCATAATTAGATTTGCTTGCTAAACAAAAGGTTTTTGGACCTACAGTTCGCACACCTGAGGGTATGAAACCCAATGGGTACATATGGATTTTTGCGCAAAAACAAATTAAGAATGATGAAAAATTTTTAGATATAGAGTACAACTGGTTGCTTAAGGTTTTTCACAAAACCTAATATTGATTTGCGAAAAGACATATTCACTAGTATTGGATGCAACAACATTACAATATTTTATTATCCTAGTTACACAACAAGGTATGCATTTACATCTAATGGATGATGTTATAAATTATTTGTACGGTTCTCTTAAGAATGATATTTATATGAAAATCCTTGAAGAATTTTATTTGCCTAACAGGGAAAATTCTAAAGAGGGTTATTCAATAAAATTGAACAAGCCATTTTATTAATTAAAGCAATCAGGACGTGTGTGGTATAACCTTATTGAGTACTTATTAAAAGAAGGATATAGAAATGGTCCTATTTGTCCTTGTATTTATATGAAAATATTAGAAAATGATTTTGTCATAATTATTGTTTATGTAAAACATCGTTGGAACTCCTAATGAGCTCACAAAGGCAATTGATTACTTAAAGAAATAATTTGAGACGAAGGATCTTTGAGGGTGAAGTTTTGTTTGAAATTATAAATAGAGTATTTAAATAAATGTGTTTTTATACATTAAAAGGCTTACATAATTAAGGTGCTTAAAATGTTCTAAATGGACAAGTCACATCCATTATGCACTCCAATAGTTGTGAGGTTGTTAGATGTTGATAAAGACTCTTCTTATACCTCAAGAAAATAATGAAGATCTTCTTGGTCAAGAAGTACTATATCTTAGTGTCATAGGAACACTAATGGATCTTGCTAATTATACTCGACTGATATTGCATTTGCTGTAAATTTGTTAAGCAAGATATAGTTCTTCAACAAGAAAATGGATTGGAGTAAAACATATATTTCGTTACCTTAAGGGTACTACAAATTGGGCTTATTTTATCTAAATGATTCAAAATCATACATAATGGGTCATGCATAGGCATGTTATTCTACATATCCTCACAATGTCACATTGGTTGATTACAAACAAGATGTTTGTTCACATGTGGTAGCATAATGGTTTCATGATGGTATATGAAGCAAACCATAACAACAACATCATCTAATCATACAAAATTATAAGGAAAGTTGTAAATATGTTTGGTTAAGGTCTATAATTCAACATGTGTAAGAAACTTTTGGCTATCCCCACCAAAGATGGAATCAAATATCATACATGAAGACAATAGTGTATTGTTGAATTGAAAGAATGATATATATATATATATATATATATATATATATATATATATATATATATATCCAAAAGATTTGTTCATGTGAAAATTTGGCAGACCTATTTATAAAGTCTTTGCCAAGAAAAACTTTTGAGCAAATGATTCACAAGTTTGGACTCCGTCATCATAATGATGTACGTTTACATGAGGGAGAGAAATATAATATGTGATGAACAATATTGTATTAAAGAAGACAAAATGTTGTACTCA
>Ga0209389_1001649_pt1 | contig 16044 bp, 6 predicted proteins | sample CowpearedBW_FD_187526 | JGI IMG/M metagenome (GOLD analysis project Ga0209389, IMG submission 187526) | Root nodule microbial communities of legume samples collected from California, USA - Cow pea red BW (SPAdes) (version 2) | ecosystem: Host-associated > Plants > Roots > Nodule | place: USA...
ATAAAAATATATATATATATATATATATATATATATATATATTGATTATTAAAATTATAACAGTTAAATATACATAATATTATGAACTTGATAGTTAGTCATTATGAAGTTGAAAAGTGTAATAAAGGACATAATACTGGTACGTCTGAGTTTCAATTAATCTAAAATAAATCAGGATTGAAATTGCTATGCTGGCTATAAATAACTACAACGATGGAATGAATATCCTTAAATTCATTGAGAATTCACAAGAGACACGACAAAAGACATTTAATTAGATATTAAATCTTATTTAATAAGAATAATGGATGAGTTATGTAAATTAAAGTTTAGTGATGCAACATAGTTTGGACTTTAGACAATATGAGATAGTAACTTTTAGCGGTGGATAATATTAGCTAATTAATGCTTTCTGTTATGCGAACGCTATCACTTCGCTGCATTATCAAAGCTACCAATAACTGCAAATTATAACGTGTTAGAAAAAAACTGCGAGATATCATTTTTCAAGCTACAGGTTTCGATTAAGGTGGGTACACTGTATTCATCACCAAAAATATGAAGTAAAAGCTTAATAAAATGGTTTTAAAGAGATCAAAATCACACCACATCTTAATTTACGTAATAGAAAAATATGCAAATCTAAAAATTGAGTATTAGATAGTTGAAGGTGAGGTTTTTCAAGTAAAAAAATATACACTAATGAAACATGATAACTTGTATAAAAAGATGGATTATGATATTTTAACCAACCTTTTTTTACTTACTTTTAATCCATCACTTTAATCACTCTTCAATTTTCTATTTTGATTTTTTTTTATTAGTGTAACGTGATAATTGAAGGGTGATTAGAATGGTGGATTTAAAGTGGATAAAAAAAAGTGAGTTAAAATATCAGTATCTTAAAAGAATTATGACACTACAACCAATCTAAAACCTTAATAATACCTACTTTATATTATACTTATTATCCAAGTTGTCACCAAAATTGAATCTAACTCATATGCTACTGCTAGGTTTTTTATTATCTTACCGATTAAAATACTAAGATTTTTCAAAGAAACACCTTGATAAAATTTGACAATAATAATCTATATAAAAAAAATCAAGATATCACATTCAATACAAAATATTAAGATAATAAATTTATGGATATTTCTTCTTATTTTGATTTTATGTTATTCATTTGTATTCAAGGTAGAACTTTTAACTCACTCGTAAATTCTTAGGTTGAATATGAAAAGTGTAATGAAAGAATAAAGTAGGTTATATGCATGTAGAGATTTTGAATTGCATGGGTAATTAAGCAGAAGAAAATGAATTAGGGCAGTGGATGGTTGTGGGATAGCATTAGTTTTGTAGGTTGTTAGTGTTTACATAATTTAAGCATCTCGAACGCTAATACATGTTGGTTAAAGGGCAATTATGTGGAAGAATTGAAGGGACCATGATACTGTTTAATTACCATTTGAAGGCAAACCAAGGGTAGGTCATAGCTAGGACCCTTCCACACCATCAAACTTCGGGAACTCATCTGCTATCTGTATATAACAGGAATTTCATCCCAACTTCAACAAGTAATTTTCAGTTACCTTAGTTTGCAGGGCTGGGCTAGGGCTATGGCTAGGACTATGACTAGGGCTACCACCCCCACACACACTTGCATTCACTCACAGAGATACGCAATTTATGGCTTCTTAATCTCAAAACAGCAACAGAAAACGACGCTTTCTATCTTTCCTCTCGTTACTATTTTGGATCCATATGTATATTTGTTCAGATCAACCCTCTCTCTCATTCTAATACGGGTTAGGTTACAATAAATATGATTCTCATAAGCCTTTCTGCAAAATTTAACTTACATTAAATATAGTTTTCTAGATGCTGCTCAATGACTCACTTTGCCACAGTTAAATTTATACCTCAACTCTTTAAAATACATAAAAAAAAAATCTTTATAAAAACTTTAAAGAAGGTAAATTTAATTTTCTTAATGGGACACTAACTCTTTTGATATCGAAAGTCTCATCTAAGTTGGTCACCACACAAATTTGACTTTGGTATAATTGTTTGGGGTTTTTGAGAGATGATTACTGAAAAGATATAACACCAATAGAACATGAATCCAACTCACACATAAGGAATTGACATCACTCTAACCCAAAATCTTAAGACAATAAATTTATAAGTCTCCATCTTTATATAATATTCAACTTTCTCATTTTTATTTAGTATAAAACTTAGACTCAGAATTATATTCTCACCACTAAATTATATTCCTATTTGTTGGAAATACACGTTGAACCTGCACATGTTTTTTTCTTTTAATACGTCTCATCATTAAAGTTGCACCGTCTTTTAAATTAGTAATTTATATCATATTATATATATATATATATATATATATATATATATATATATATATATATTAACTTTGTCACTATTTTATATACACAAATGAGTGAATCGGCAAACTTTAGAAATGGAAAAAATGTTTATATAAAGTTAACGAAAAAATATAATAAAATTACATTTAAACATATGAATGGCTCATCTTTCATAATGTCCATTATTTATTCGATTATGAAAGCGAATTATTGTGAGGTTGAAGAGATTAATGGAAATTATGTTCCAAAAGAGTTTTTGGAAGTTATCAAACACTAAAGGCACTATTGGATAACACCATATAAAACAAGGGACGAAGCCCAAGAAGAAAAGTGATACATTAATGGTTCATATAGAGAATTGTGTTGTTCTTATCTTTTAATTGATGTTTAAAGTACGAATAAAAAATTTGGATGTGTTGTTTGGGTCTATTTTAAGAAGGCTCCTTCGTCCTACATCAATTATAATTACTCTATGCACCCCAAAGTTTGTAAAAGAACTTTTTGTCCTTTTCTCTTTTATATTTACCAGAGTTTCACTGTTGTCCTTTTATTGCTGGCTCAAGGTAGTACTTATTAGTGTGTGATAAATATTTATGATGTCATTTGAAACCCATTTTGAATAAGATTGGAGGATCTGGATACTGGTTCTTTTATTTATTTTGTTGCGTTCTAGGGTAATCCAAAATGTAATGTTGATATTTTATCTTCTTATGGATTGAATATTTTGAAACGTAAATATTGTAGTTTGGATAATATAATTCCTAATTGTACAAACACATTATTATTATTATTAAAGTGATAAAATGTGATTCTACTTTTAAATTATATGAAAAGTTCATGAACAACAACGCGGGTGACAAAGAAAAAGGAACCCATTAGAAAAACAACGTGTTAAAGTAGCAGCCCGTACCCAACCCAAGAGATTGCATATTAGAGGTTGAAGCCCATTAAACAGCTCACAACAATTAAGCGGTGATTCTACCTGCACCTCCCTATTATTCTTCCTGCATCTCCGTAAAAGTTGAACTCCCCAAACCACCCTTCATTAAAAATATAACAAAAATCCTTACACCTCCTTATTTTTGTATTCCGACATACAGAAAAATAGTTTCAAAATAGGTGTTCCGGAATATATTATGGAATATTTGTTCCGGTTCAAAATTTCCTTTTCATTCTTCTTTCATGCAAAACTCAAGAATTTTAGTTCTCTTCTTCACCAACTTGGGGTGAATGTGCTCATATACATCAAACAAAATTAATATTTGGAAAAAATCTATGCTCCAGAATGGCGAATCCGGAATGTGAGCACCCACTTTCACTGTATATAATTAAAATATATTTTCAGATATAAAAATATTTTGACATTATACAATACTCTACCAGGAATTCATTTTTCGGAACACATTAAAATAAATTCAATTTTTTTTCCGGCAAACAATTATCCCTGTTCTATTGGGGTGCACAAGAAATTTGACAGGGTGGAAGACCTTGCCGCAAAATAATTGCACCCCGAACTTAAGAATTGCGATTAGTCACGAAAGCTATATATAAGATCTCTTTTGTTTTAATTTTACTGAATGGGCCTAATAATGGACCCGTTTGTCTCTGTGTTCAGAAATTATGATTTTTTGTGGTATTTGTTTTCTTGTAGAATTTACAAGACAATTAACTTGTATGCATCACATTGCACTTTTAGTGGTTTAATTCTTCATAAAGAATGTTTTGTCTCCAAACCAGAGACACGTTTGGCTTGTCTTTCATATTTTGAGAAACTTATGCATTCTGTTTTCTTACTTACATTTTTATAAATACATACAAATAAGTTTCGTTGAACAACTATGTAAGGTTTATATCTTAATATGAAATCTGAATTTTCTTTTAGCAAACCTCTGTGATCATCTCAATAAGAGGGCTAAATTTTTCTTCATTTGAAGAAATATACGGTGTTGATAGCTAGCGTGTATGTGTGTGTGGTTCTGAATTTGTAGCTATTTGAAATTAATGATGATATTATTCTATTATTAGGCTGAGTTAATTTGATGGTCATTCATTAACAAAAGGTCCCTTTCTAAAATTATTTATTAATAAATAATCCGTATAACATTGAAAATTTGGATAGTGTCAACTCACAACAAAGGAACTACTTAAACTCAAACTCGCAAAAAGCCTCGATTTTCATATGATTCATGCTCAATATTTTTAGGATCTATATTTCTGATGTTAGGTACCGACTTTTATCAATACATTTACTCGAGAAATTAAACAAAAACTAAATAATTATAAAAATTAATAATTATTTCAAAGTATAAAAAAACGTTTATTTTTAATGTGTTTGGATTAAATCGTTGGCGAAGATTATTTCTGGAGGAAGGAAACGATGGGCCATTCCAGTGGCTAAAAGCTCCCACTGAACATTGTGTCGTGAAAAACGCCTCTTCGTAAATTGCCTCTAAGAAGAAACCAAATTTGAAACATCTTTCTTTTCAGATTTTAGAAGTAAAATGATTCATGCTTATCTTGGACCCAGTATAAGGGTATGATGGGGTTTATCCATTTATTTATGCTATAATCAATAATAAAGTCACCATCGCATCGTTTTGTTTTTATGGTTCTATTTATTTATTTATTTTTTTTAAGTTTGAATCGCCACGAGCTGACTTTGTTTACTCTATTTTGTTAAAAGCGTTCCCTTAAAGGCTTTTAAAAAATTTCAATTGTAGCAGTGTGAAAGGATTAATTAGTTTGTACGATTAAGACTTGTGCAATTGACTTTCATCTAAAATTGGATTGTTAGATTGATCATAGTATCTATACAAGTTGCAATTTTCTTCCATTTCTTTTTTCTCAATACCAACTACCTTAAATTTAGTACACTGTGGATCATAATCAGACATTAATTATAAAAGAGTAGCAACACAACACAAAGTGGACTGAGTAAACTCGAAGCTCACCATGATAGAAAAAACTACAAGTGACATTTAATGAAAATTGGATCATGTTAATGGGATATTCTCTTAATAAAACGAAAGTGTTAGATGACTTCCAATTGGCATTTTAATCCACAAATTTTGTTGTGAAAACGGGCAAAAATCTTAGTTCTATCCAAGTTGTCCAAGTTGAATATATATTTATATTCTCAATTTCAATTTCTGCTTACATGCTTACCGCGGTAGATTGAATAAAGATTATAGGAAGTAATGGTTAACGTATTAATTTGCCCATCCATTGTTTGCTTACTTAAGTGGTTAGGTATATATAAATAAACAAGATTAATTTTATTTTATAAATGATTAAACAAATTGTATATGCAATAATGATGTTGGTATTAGTTGTTTTTAAAATAGTCAAAGTTAGATATTTTGATAATTTTATGATATCTTAATCACTTATAATAGACTAAAAATCACTTATAAAGTAAATTTATTTCGGTGAATATTAATTTAATTTAGGTTTAATCAGTTCGATAGTACCGCTTTCGTAGTTTCAGTTTGATATCCAATTTTTAAAAAGTTTTAATTTCGTCCCAACTTTTGAAAGAGTATTTCAATATTAGGTCCTTTCAGACAAAAAAGTTAGCAACACCGTTAAAAGCATGCCACATGTCACCCTCTAGTTTTTTTAACTTCTTTTTAATTTTTTAAAATTTAAAAAAAAAATTGTCACGTGTCAGGTCCTTAATATGACACGTGGCAAGGTACTGTCACGTCTCAGTATCCTTACCAAGTGTCATATATTGATTTCAATTTAGTCCCTACATATGTCTATTTGTTTCAATTTAGTCTTCAATATATTTATTTCAATTTAGTTCGAATATTTTTTTCAAAATAGAAAAATATTGCACCTCTTTTAAGATAAAATCTATTATTTATATAAATGTTATATTGATATTTGTTATTAAAAAATGACTTACAAAATTAAGTATTGATGTTTATATTAAAATTTAGTGATAAAAGTTATGAATAATAAAATATGGATTAACAATTAAGAAAAAATGTAATATATTATAACTTCATTTTTAATAAAAAAAAATATGAGTATCATTGAAATTGTATATTTTGTTATTCATGACTTTTATCACTAAACTTTAATATAAATATGAGCAATTAATTTTGTAAGTCATTTTTAATAACAAATATCAACATAATATTTATATAAATAATAGATTTTGTCTTAAAAGATGTACAATATTTATCTATTTTCAAAAAGAAAAAAAATATTCAGACTAAATTAAAACAAATAAAGTGGGGACTAAATTGAAACAAATAAACATATGTGAGAACTAAATTGAAACAATTAGACACATGTGAAAACTATATTGAAATTAATACAATAACACTTAACAGGAAAACTGACACGTGATAGTACCTTGTCACGTGACACTAACAATGCCACGTCATCAAGATCTTACACGTGACATTTTTTTAAATTAAAAAAAATTAAATTTTTTTTAAAAAATTAAAAAATAAGAGGTTGACAGTGGCACCCAACGACATTAATAATTTTTTTCTAAAAATGGTCTAATTAAAACACATTTTCAAAAATTAAAATGAAAGTAAAATATTTTAAAAAACGAGTACCAGACTGAAAATTCTAAAGGAAAATAAATACCAAACAACTAATTTATTAATTAAATTGATCTCAAACTATTAAACTCTCATAATCCCTAGACGTTATTGGTTAAGATAAATAAATAAAATGAAATACTGATTTAATAGAGAGTGAATGAATAACAAAATCTGGGAAAAGTGGGGAGAGTGTGAATTTTGGCACAAAATATAGTCTAAAAGATTTCTTTGGATGGGATGATAAATTTGAGAGAGTAAAAATAAGTGAATTTTAGAAATGTGAAGTAGTTTAGATTAAGTAAAAAACTGTGAAATAAGAAAAAAAAATATTAAAATCTATGAACATGTGTTGATAAATATTTTTTTAATAAAATTAAATAATTAAATACATTGTTAAAATTATTTATTAATATATTTTAAATATTTATTATATTATAATAAAGAATAAATATTTTCTTATATTTTATCTAATTGTATTTATTTTTTAATTAATCATGAAATAGTTTTTAAATATAAGTTATTATAAAAATAGGAAAATGACAATTTCTGTGCTTTTCTTCGTATACTTAAGTGGAAAAAGAGTGTAATATTTTTTCGCTTTTAACAATTGATTTTATTAGTTTTCTAAATATAAGCGCAATTCTTTCTCGTACTTCATGTTTCTCTCGCTTGAAACAAACATAAAAAAATAAGCCATGAAAATTGATTTTGCAGTCAACCATATTATTTTATTTTATTTTTTTAATTTAAATAATCACTTTAAATTGATTATTTGTACTATGATCAATCATACACGGTTGTGATTTTTTCCATTCTCAATTTTTCAACAAATAAGAAAAGTAAAATGTCAATAGTAATATAAAAATGCAAAACTGATGCAAAGAAAAACAGGAAAGCTGTAATTTTCTAAAGAAAATACAATAAAAAATGAGATTGAAAGATTTGTCGTGACCATAAATAGAATAAATAGTGTTGCGTGACCATAAATAGAATTGCGTGACCACCTTAAGTCTGTGTACACCACTTCGCATGCTATCCGACCCCCACTGAGGCAAAGCGTGAACTGTGAGCACACCAAGCATCGTTAGTCGGTATAACCTTTTGTAGTAATTTGTAAAGGTCAACTGTCAAGGTCAAAACCGTAATTTCAGCCTTTACCCACGAAAAATTGCTAGTACTTCAATAACTTTGGTATTTTTATAATTAATAACAAATTTTAACTGCTATTTATTGTTTGGTTGAAAATTCATGATAATCATTAAAAATAATTAATGATTGAGCAGTTTTCTTTTGGAAAACAAATATAAATAATTTATTATATTGTTATTGTTTTTCAGTGATATTTAAACTTTTATTTTAATAAAATATACGTAAATAACATTCTAAACACGATTGAAGGTGAGGAATTATAGTATTATATATAAGGCTTCTCCATTTCTTTTTACATGTGTGTGGGGGTGGATTTAATGAAGGCGTTGAGTCCGTGCCTCAGAGAGTCAGCCTCTGTGTTGGAGAGAGAAAGAGAGAAAAGTTAGAGAGAGAAAGAGAGTTGTGATTTGTGAAGCACACAGGATCTGAAAACGTGTAATCTGACAAGACTTTGGAACATCATGGTTAGTCAGCTATATCTTCATCTAATGGCCTTGGGTGGTTTTATGTGTATGAACGCACCTTTGCTCTATTCAATTTCTTATCTTTTTAATCTTTCTCCATTTCTTCAAACTTTCTGTGCTCTTTATTTATTTTTTTTCCTTCGCTGTGATTGGGGTGTGGGAAACTTCGAGACCCTGGTGTTTTGGGATATGGTTTGTAACCTCGAATTCTTTTTCCTTCCGGGTTTCTTGTTCGCCTTTCAAAGTTTCTGTTTTTTTAGTCTAAGGACTCTTGGTTTTGTGAAATTTTTATATTTGGGTAGTCCCAGACGTGTTTCTTGTTGTGTAGTTTTGGGAACTTGCAAAGACATAAATAAATTTATGTTTTCGTTCTGGAATTCTTCTGGAATCTTGTTATTTGGCTAACAAGAAAGTCGGTAGTCTAGAGCTTTGATCTATTTTTCTGCTCTTTAAAGATCTCGTTATGTTATTTGATCTCCGCGTTTAGAAAGAAGACCCCTCTTTTTCTCTTGTGTGCTTGTTTTGTCTCTGCCCCCTGTGCGTGTGAAGGGGTATTTTATTCGATTCGTGGCGTAGTAAATTCCGCAACAAAAAAAACAGGGAAATCAGATTCCACATATAGTTGAAGTTAGTATAAAACAGAACCTTCAGTAAGCCTTTTGTTTTGGTTCAGTTGCTCGTATGTTAAGCTAGAATGAGGAGAAACAAAATTAGGTTTAAAAACCCTTCAAAAACAGGTTTCTGACTAAAGTATGGAATTTTAGCCTTTAGGTCCATGTGGGGCTTTCTTTTATGAGAATCTTAGGTTTTATTTTTATTCATCCACTATGTGCTTTACCCAATCTGTCTTCATTCTCTTTCGCTTCTCGATCACTAAGCATCGAAGATGCAATTTAAAATAAAGTTTTGTTTATTTGCAGCTCCTCACTCTTCTAAGGTTTCAGTTGTGAGATCCTCTTAGTGACTGGAGTGGAGCATTTATTGTTTCGGTGGCTCTTTGATGATATATCAAGTTGTGGGGTGTGAGTATATCAGAACAAATGTCCTTCCGCAGCATAGTTCGTGATGTAAGGGATGGATTTGGAAGCCTATCTAGGAGGAGCTTTGAGGTAAGGCTTCCTGGCCATAACAGGGGCAAGTCACGCAGTTCGGTCCACGAGTTGCAGGAGCAGCCAGCGGTTATACAGAACAGTCGGTGGGCTAGCCTTCCCCCTGAGCTCCTTCGCGATGTAATCAATAGATTGGAAGCAAGCGAGAGTACATGGCCTGGTCGTAAGCATGTGGTTGCATGTGCTGCCGTGTGCAAGTCCTGGAGAGAAATGTGCAAAGAAATTGTCAGCAGTCCTGAATTCTGTGGGAAGATTACTTTCCCTGTTGCCCTGAAGCAGGTATGACATTTTTTTTCTTCTATCCTGTGCCTAAAATCTGTGTAAAGTATTTGCTTTATGTATAAAGGATATGAAATTTGTGCCATGACCAAAGTTTACATTTTTATTCTTCGTTAACTCTTGTCTTGTCTGCAGCCTGGGCATAGGAATGGAACCATCCAGTGTTTCATCAAAAGAGACAAATCTAAGCTGACATACCATCTCTTCCTTTGCCTCAGTCCTGGTAAGCTTTCCTTTGTTGACTTTAACATATATGAATTTTTCTGATCATCTTGTTTTGTTCTTTCTTTATTTTGCTTTTATTGTGTAATTTTTGTGCTTATGGCCTTTGATATATTTATTGATTTTTTCCCTTATCAATATCAGCCGGGTCACCTTTATCAATATTGCTGTTTCTTTGATTTTTTGTTCAGCTTAATTGCTTGTGATGTTCATTTCTATGTTTGGATTGGTGAAAAATGATGAAATGAGGTGGTTTTTTTTTTAAATGTATGCTTTGCTACCTTAAACTCGATCTTACAGCTTCCTTGTGGCGTGGGAAATTGTGTGTTCAAATTCATTTTTTATCAAAACCTGTTGTTGTTAATGCAATTTAGATACTTGTGTTTGAATATGATGGTCAACTTCTTTGTTGTGGCCCACTTGCAAACTTATTGTATCATTTTATTGAAGTTTATGAAAGTAAGTAATAACTGGTGACCAAGTTACTTGAGGGTTGGGTGCTGATGTCACTTCTAGTTTCCATTCAAAATAATTCAACCATGTTCCGAGCATCATTTTAACTTGGTGTGTGTTTTGGCTTGTTAGCTTTGCTGAAGTTTTAATGGTGTGTGATGCATGTCTATGCTTGGTTGACTTTAATTACGAGAGAATAGTTCATGCCATGCCTATATCCTACTTGTTTTATTGGTTCAAATGTTTTCCATGCTGGAACAAGTAGTTCCTTATTTTGAGTTGACAAGTGTCTTGCTGTTCCAATATGGTGTATAAATATGCATTTAGCAATTTTATGTTCCTGGCTATCATTGTTTTTGGGACCTGTTCTGGACTGATAAATGTGTTCCTGCAGCCTTGCTTGTTGAAAATGGAAAGTTTCTTCTCTCTGCAAAAAGGACCAGAAGAACAACTTGCACGGAGTATATTATATCAATGGATGCAGATAACATATCGAGATCTAGTAGTACGTACATCGGAAAACTGAGGTAAGACTGAATTTTGGGGCTGCTTGACATTCATTTTTGCATTAACAGTGATGGATACAACAATTTTTTGGTTTTTACTGACCTGTACAAGATCTAAATTTATGCATAAGTGTTTACGCCATCATTCAAGAAACTACAACTCAATTATTTCTTTACTTTGTAGTCATCATGGACTTACACTATTAATTTTTGGTTGTTCCAGGTCAAATTTTCTTGGCACCAAGTTCATAATTTATGACACACAACCACCGTACTACAATGCTATGCTGTCCCCACCTGGGCGTAGCCGTAGGTTTTCGAAAAAGGTTTCTCCGAAGGTCCCTAGCGGCAGCTACAACATTGCCCAGGTGACGTATGAGTTGAATGTTCTTGGTACTAGGGGGCCGCGAAGGATGAATTGCACAATGTACTCCATTCCTGCATCATCCCTTGAGCCTAATGGCGTTGTCCCAGGCCAACCAGAACTCCTTTCTCGCCCCCTTGAGGATTCTTTCCGCAGTATATCCTTCTCAAAATCAATTGACCATTCAACCGAGTTTAGCAGCTCTAGGTTCTCAGACATCATGGGAACCGGTAATGAAGACCAGGAGGGAAAGGTGAGACCTTTAGTTCTCAAGAACAAGTCCCCAAGGTGGCATGAACAGCTGCAGTGTTGGTGTCTCAACTTTAGAGGAAGGGTCACCGTTGCCTCTGTTAAGAATTTTCAGCTCATTGCTGCCGCACCGCCAACCGTTGCCGCCGCCCCCCCTGTAGGATCAGGACCTTCTCTATCCCAGCCAACACAGTCTTCTTCTGACCATGACAAGATTATTCTTCAGTTTGGTAAGGTTGGCAAGGATATGTTTACAATGGACTACCGGTACCCCCTCTCTGCATTTCAGGCTTTTGCCATATGCTTGACTAGCTTTGACACAAAATTGGCTTGTGAATAGTTTACAAGAAATACATGTGTGGTAAGAGAAGTAGAATTTAATCTTCATTTTAGATACTTGTAGGAATGTTGAAGCTTCATTAAGTTATTGTTCTCCTCACGGTTAAACTGTAAAGTATGGAACAATCTCTGCCCAATGCACCTTTCTTCTTTTTGCTGTTGTTCTTTTTCTTTTGAACATTTTTCCTTTTTTCTTGCCATTGCCCCTTTCTTTCTGATAGTCAATTTATGCTTTATAGTTTGGACTATCTTTGTCAAACTTTGATTATGTAGATTTCCATACTTTTGTAAATATGTACTGAAGATGTCGCCCAGAGGTATTTATGAAAAATAAACAATTATTGCGACTACAGTATTTGTTGTATTATTTTACTGCTTTGGAATTGAAATGGAGAACAGACGAAGGGTCAAGTTCATCGTGCATAAAAGGAGTGAAGACATTGCTTTGCAAAGGTTGATCCGAAAAAAAGTGAGCTCCATTAGTTGTATTTCTGTTGAAATGCTCATGAAATTGAAAGATGTTATAAGAGTCTGATGAAACCCGAATAGGTGCTAATGGAGGAATATTTTTATTTAATTAAAAATTATCTTATCTCATTTCCTGCATAATTATATCATTTTTAATTATAATAGTAATTCATTTCTATGTTAAAACAGTTTTCTCAAGAAATATTTTTAATTTTTATAAGTCTATTTGTAATTGGCTGACTGACTCACAATTTTTTAGATATTATTAATATATAATGATTAATTTCCTCAATTTTTTACAAAATTCTGTAACTTTTTATGTTTTAAATTTAAATAATTTTCAGTTAGATTTTGGATAGTATGCTATTTCTAAATAAAATGTAAAATAAATATGATTTTATTAAAAACGCAACGGTAGAATGTCATTTTCTTGAAAAATATAATTGATTTTAATATCTTTCAAAAAAGGCTATTGTCATTTTTTTTTAAAGTTTAAAAGAGGTATTATTTGTTTCAAAAGGGAAAGATCCAAATGTTAATTAACAATGCGAGTTTTTAATAGTATTTTATATCTATTTTTATTATTTTGTCAGCAGCTGTGCCGTTTTAACAGGGAAGAGGTAAGATTAAACGTATATAAAGGTTTTGTTTTTGTATATAATAAATAAACATATAGTATTATGCTTCTTAAACATATAGTATTGCATAATTATTTTTTTATTACACTATTTTTTATTAGGTATGAAACCCAACTCTTAAATAAATAACAATTGATTTAAATTTTAGAACTTGCCATTCTATTTTGGCATAAATTATTTTATCCCTTCTTGCCATCCTAACCTATCTTTTCAACATCTCATCCCACCATATCCAAAACAAACAAATTTCAAGTTATTTGATGACCACTGTGTCGGTACATCGAAGATGGGTGTGGTGGTGCACCATTTTCGCAAAAAGTTGATATCGATCATAAATACTCATTGAATCCGTTAATGGCCACGTTTCCTAGGTTGTCTAGTTTTTGCCAACATACACCTACGATATAGTGGTATATCAAGAAGTGCACCCCAACCACATAGTCCAAAAACTAAAGGACAAACATAAAACCCGATATACATTTGACATATACATATACACACACTTTGATTAAAGTATGCATTGTGGAAACATCATTAACTATCCCAACCTACCCATTACATATTACTTACCAAAAACAAAACATCTTCCATGAACCAAAAACAATCCACCAACAAACTGTTTTATTCACCCATTACAACCTGTGATACACATAGCAAGAACATGGTACATATGCACAAGAGTGCAGGATCATAGAGCAATAGAAAGATGAGAGTTTGTAGAAGTACATTGAGATCTGGTTGAAGAGAGAACAGTGTAAAAACTAGAACAATTAAAAAGAGTGTAGAAAGTATGGTTGTATGATTAATTAAAAAGACAAGATGAGAAGACACCCAAAATGTTGAACCCCATGACAGACTTACGAGAAGTGAGCACTGCTTCGTCCCCTTGAATCATGATTTTGTATTGGAGACATGGAGAAAGCACACGAGTGTGTATTTTTCTTCCATCTTCGTTTCTCCCTCTTCCATCTCTTCCTCTGGTTTGTTCTGAGGATGAAAGGTACCTGCTATATAAATGTATGGTGCACGCCCACGTGGTATCATGGGGTTGAGAGCAGCAACCCCTCCTTCGGCTCGGTGGGTCTTAAATTATGACCATCAATTCAATACAAATATTTTAAAAGTATCAAATAGAAAATGGGAAAGTTAACCTAAAGAGTTAGGTATTGATGTACATGGATTTATGGAAAATCATTTATATGATAAGATTTCAAACTCAATCCAGATATCAATAAGCTGAATCCACAGTTGGTCTCGTCACATGTGTATCTGACTCATGTACGGTGGCCCTTAACACCATTAAGGTGGCTCACCCTTCAGAGTTCTAATTTTTGGAGGATGCAGAAAAAGTATTGCATATTTTCATTTTCAATATAATTGAAATAAAAACAAAATATTTTTTACATTGAATGAAATTAATATGATAGGTTTTTTAGAGTCAGTTTGACTGTGGATGCTTAAAAAAGTATATTCAATCAAGATATGTTCATAGATTTAAAAGAAAAAATAGTAGATTCGCAATTGATTACTCCGATCCCTCTCCTTTTTCTTCTGATTGATATTTGCTTTAGATTTCAAACGAACCAAATCTGAGCCTTATTAGCCACAGAAGATTTCCAAGGTTCAACTGTAAGGTTTGACCGAAAACAGTGGAATTCTTAATCACTTAGATTAACGATTAAATTAGTCAGATTACACTTTACATGAACTATTATTTATTTTAAAAAAATATAAGAATGAGCTACATTTGTGGCTGAATTATGACATGTACAAGTTTTGAAGTGTACTGAAAGTTTAATGATGAGCTTTGGTACTCATTATTATATGTTATCCCTGTGAGTGTATGTGTATGAAGAGTTGATACGACACAATATAGTATAAGATGGATGGAATCATAAACATATCAGGAACCAAAACTTGTTTGAAGGGGCAACTTTCTAATTGAAGGGTAATGCAGAAAGGTGAATGTCTTAGACCATATGAGTGGATTCTCAAATAATTTGTGGTCCCAAAAGAATGTCATGCGCATGTAACAGGAAAAAAAGTAATTTTTTTTTGGTGTTATGGTTTAGGTTGGTGGAGCACTAGAGCTAGATTTTCTATCAAAACATGCTACCCCACACAAAAATCCTGAATTTCGTTGGATCTGGACTCACACAGTGGACAGGTCGGTCTTTCTCATTAATATTTTGGAAGATAATGTTGTCACTTAGATCACACTTTTCCCTTCCACTATTAGGAAGCACCAAAATTCATAAAAAGAATCCTATGTATATCTACCGTATGATTTATCAATATTCTCAGCTACACATATCAATATTCTCAGCTACACCTTTGGTCAGGCAGCCCAAACATAGGCGGTCAAAAGTCATCTGCTACAGGCAGATAATTCAGTGGATTGTTGATGTGACAATTTCTTTGAAGTGGTTTTAGAAGCTCATAATCGAATGGTCCGAGGATAAGCGGTTGGCCATAGATAAATGAAAATCACACTGAGATCCTCCTCAAGGTAAGTGTTGACGAACGAATGTCATGATTTGCTATTCTCATCCAACTATGAGGGGACAACAATATGATCAGTCAATTGACCAAAAGGTAAAACCTAAATATTAAAGTAAAACAAGTCAGTAATCAAGTTTAAAAAGCAATTGGGTTATGATGATTAAGAAAACCTTAATCACAGATAGGGATGGCAACGGGGCGGGGCGAGGACGGGTTTCATTATCCCATACCCATCCCCGCATAAAAAATTCATCCTCATCCCCATACCCAAACCCAACGGGTATCAAACTTTTTTCCCATCTCCATCCCCACCGGGTAACGGGTATAATCTCGTACCCATACCCGTACCC
>Ga0209389_1001652_pt1 | contig 16026 bp, 13 predicted proteins | sample CowpearedBW_FD_187526 | JGI IMG/M metagenome (GOLD analysis project Ga0209389, IMG submission 187526) | Root nodule microbial communities of legume samples collected from California, USA - Cow pea red BW (SPAdes) (version 2) | ecosystem: Host-associated > Plants > Roots > Nodule | place: USA...
GTACTTCATACGCAATCACTGACTTATCTCTTTTAAATCAAAGAACACCACCTTGTTAGTCGTCTCAGCTCATCGGAATGAGATTGAGAAAATAACCAATTCACCCTTGAGACTATGTCCCAACCTTGCAAAGGAAACAATTCAAATTGGGTTTGAATTTAAACATTTTGATCACCACGAAGGCACCACACACCCGAGCGAATCTTCACTTGGTCGCTACTGTAACAAAAACCACCTCCTCAAACTCAGCTCCTTCTTGTAGACAACCATGACTCATATACCATACTGGCAACATCAAAGAGTATACAACCCTAAGCGAAGCCAAAACCCATACTCCAATGACTACCTTTGTAACATGTATCTTTTAAATTAGATCACTTGTGCTGGCCACTTTAGTGCCAATCCTCGCAAACACTCTCATAGCTACTCAAAAACTTTTGTTTTCCCTTCCCCTTTCCTCGTGCTGTGACATTACTAATTGTCCTTCTCTACAAGAACAAACTTAACTATGTGTTTCTCCTTCTGATGCTTGAAATCGTCAATCTCATATCCAATGTCAATCCTTCCTCTTTTGTGGGCCACTTTACTTAGAACATCCCTTCTCCTCCTAACTTGGGTAACTACTACTGTTGAGAAGACTCGACTACTCCTTTCGGAATTGATCCGGTATATAACTCCTAATATACTCCCTTCTCATATAACATCATCACACTTGGCTTATCTTCAAAGCTCTGCCTCCCATAAGCTTCCATCTTCACGTCTTCTTTCCATATACAGTTCAGGGCCTCCACCCTCAACCTCAAACCTCTCACATCGTTACCCTTCCAACCTTAGACATTGTCAAAGTGTAAAATCAAGTTGATTTCTCAAACCTTCCCACATGAGCACGCATAGATATCTTCTCATATACTAATCTCTAAGCTCAACTCTTCTTCTAAAACTTGTGGTGTACAATCTTAGAACTTGATCTTGTACCTCTCTCTCAGCCCAAAGGGTTGCTTCTTAACTGTCAACATCATTTCTCAGCCCTCTAAACCAATTCTCAACTTTCATCATCTATGAATATACAATCTTCTACATCTTTGCACCTTTGAGACAAGAGATTTCCTCCTAGGCCCCACCAATCTTGGTAAAGGTGAGTAGGTCAGTTTCCCTCATCGCTACAGACACAAGACACAAAACACAGAGGTGTAACAGGACAAACTAGAACATACAAGGCAACACTCCATCATCTATAGACATCTAAACCTTTCGTCTGCCACCCTTCCTTCCCCAAATCATTAGAATTAAGAAAGGAAAAATAGCATTTGATCTAGTCATGAGTGTGCACCCTCATCACTTTATCAAGACGTTTTCTGTTCTTAAAACTTTTGGTTTCACTGACAACCTCGACTAGACTTGGCAACTTATGCCCGCGAGGCATGACAAACCCACAACCTCATGGCATCCTAAGGACGAATTGCTTTGATATAATTAATGTAACGTCTCATTTAATCAACAAACATAATTAACGGAAACGTCGCACAAAGGTAACATAACATCGCAGTCCTGGAGTTTTAAAATTAACTCCTTACAACTCAAGGCACACCATGGTGCCACAAGAAAACAAATTATAAAGTTTAAAAGGAACATAAAGAAATCTAAAAGTCAGACTAGTACATGGGCCATAGCCCTAAAGAAAATCCCAATAAGAAAATGAAGTCCAGCCCAAGTAGACTATACAGTGGAATCATCTCTCCCCTGTTGACCATGAGTACCTCTCGCATCTGCTCCCATCAATAAATTGATGATCATCACAAAAGTAGAAGAATAACATACAAGACATTCAAACGAGAAAAGGGTAAGCTAGAGCCAAAAATATTTCATCAATGCAATCAAATATACTTTCACAGTTCAATATACATACATCATCCAAGCATGTTATGACCTTCCAAATCAATACACTAAGACTCTCAACTCATCCGGATACATATAACCCGGTTGGATTCAGTGGATGCTTGCACTTGTGGTGGATACCTCTGCTCACCCCCGAGCTATGTGTTATAAGTGTTACAATGAATCAAATTTCCCCACCCACAAGGTTAGCCCTTAATGGGTTTCATGCCTCCTGCTACTCTCACCACAAGAGTCAGTCTGCTCTAAGTGAGACTAACTGACTCCTTAGAGTGTTAGGATGCAATCCTTACCTTGAATCCTTACCAAGTTATATAGATGGGGCACCACCATGGACACCCACTAACAGGGGCCATGGAATCACGTCTCGACCACTGAAGCACTACCCTAAAACCCCACCTAGAGATTTCCAAGGAATTACACATTAACACGGACGAAGCATACCAGACCAATCAAGAAAGATGTATCACACACATACATATACATCACATACCAGCTCTTTATAATTCACCCCTTTAATTTCTTTCCCAGTGGTTCCATACCCATTCATTACTCTCAAACCATAGTTGTGGAATTTCATCTCATGCCAATACCATGCCACTTTAACACCAACCATCTCATTTGTTTCACATCCCGAGATCATATAATCATATCAATCCAATTTGTAACCACAACTTATATCATGCATATCATTTCGTAGGTCTCATGCATTATATAAGGTACATCATAAACCAAACATTTCATTGAAATCGCATGCCAAGATTTATCCAAGTTCATCATTCACAATCCATGAATCACATCACTCATGCAAATTCATTCATCTCGTACTTTATAAATGCATACCAAGACATACATATATCACAAAATAGTATTCATCCCAAATAAATGAGTGCTAACATTTCAGTACCTACAATTCCATACAATCAAGCACAACCCACAACCATAATTCTTACACCAAAATTCCTAAGAAAATTTATTATCACAAAACCAAAATCATTACAATAATGCGTGACACATTTCTCAAGCTACATACTTCTAATCGACGATCCAACCGGTCACACCATAAAATAGCATGTTATGAACCAAATGTCAAAATTTGAGCTCAATCCAACGGTTAATGAGTCGGGAAATTCAATTTTACTAAAATTGCGCATATTAGAAAAACACAAAATTGCGCATCAGAATACGAGAAATAACGTCAGATATCACAGTTTCATGAACATTTGAACCCCTAACTCAGAAATATACCAAAAACTAACATTTTCCCCAATCTCTTCTCATATTTCACAAAACATTATTCGTATAAAATAGAAATAACATGAAACCCTACTTCCCTTTCCTGGAAAGGGTTTAACAGAGGATTCTGACACCACAGTAGTGAGTACAGCAGCTCCAAGAACAATTTAGGGACCGAAATTAGTTCTATACATATGACCAACAACTAGAAAAATAAACGCAATAGCCAAATGATGGTGTGCAATATCAGTTAACCATAAACTTTGAGTTTGCGGATGAAATCCTCCGAGAAGTGTTAGAATAGTAGTTCCTTCCTTGAGGGTACCAAATATATGATTATTGGAATCTGGGTTTTAAGCATAAAGATTCCACTGACCTGTAAAAAATGGACCTAATCCCTCAGGGTGCGGCAAGATAACAGTGGAACCATTCAAAATGGGTTACCAAGGTGAACCCTAGTTAGACTCAAGACTACAAAGCTGAAAACAAAGAAGACACAGGATAAAATTACTTATGTGAGCAGAAACAATGGAGTTGCGTGAGCTCGAAGAGGGAAATGTCCAAACTCTAGCAGAGCTTCCTTTAGAATGGGAAGAGGGTAAAAGCATTGTCTTTGCAAAGTGTGGCAGAAGGAGAGGGATTAGACTACTTTAAGGGCTTTGGACACCCTATGGATCAGCCCTAGGCCCAACTAATTTGGGACAACCCTTTTTAAATTAGGGCAAAAATAAAAAGAGAATTTTACAAAGAGGCCATTACTTCCTGCACCCCTATAATTACATCAATTTGAAAAAGAATTGGATCAGACGATCCAAAATAATTGTATAATATGCCTTGTATACCTTGGAATCTATAATGCATGAAAACAATACATGTGTTATATACATATTCGATATGCTAATATGTTTATTTTGAAAATAGTATGATATGATATGTGATAAAATATGTATAGAAAAGTTTATAATAATTCTTAAAAACATAATAAATATAAGATTGTTCTCGTGTAATTCAAAACTAAAATCATATGTATTAAAGTTGTCAATATAAAAATTATAAATCATTATCATCATAAAAATATTACTAATTAATAGATTAGATACTTCATAAATAAGTATCAGTAAAGTATCTTTTAAATTTCAGAAACAGATACGTGTTGAACATTGATACTTGATCTAAATTGAAGTAGTGATACTCCATAACTTGGAATGAATCAGACTTAATCCAAAGTGATTAATTATCGTAGAAATAAAAATGCTTTGAGAGATCAAGTAATATATTTGGGGTAATTTGAATTGAACTTGTATAACTGTACGGACTTATTTTCCCTTTAACTATTTTGTTTAATTATTCTATTTTAATATCTGATTTAGTATGTTATTTATAATTTTTTTAATAAAGAATTTTTGCAATTTTATACGTCGAGTTTACAAAACTTTTACAAATTTTCATAACCTGTCAAGTTTAACAACCTTTTTGATGATAATTCACATGTCAGATACTAAGATATATCAAAAAACGAATAATTAAACACTTATACGTATACCAACAAATATCATTAAAGATACGAGATCTTAACAATTATAATAATTATAAAAATATACAAATAAGGTTAAATATTTTAAATAAAAATAAAACAACTTGTTAATTATAATTTAAAGTGTTCATTTTATTTTCTAAGAAGTAAGTGTAAGATATAATATAATATTTTAATAATATATATAGTTAAAATAATATTTTAATGTAAGGATTAATATATAATGTAAAATATTAAATGTTTTAACGGAATATTTTAATTTATAACAATATATAAAAGAATACATTTTTTTGTGTCCATATTTTATTATTTTAATTTTATCTTTAATTACTATTTTAATAATTAATTATTTTATAAATAATTTATTTTTAATTGTTATTCTAAAAATCTATGTAGTCTTTAACTGTTATTTTGAAAAAAAATATTACGTACATAATTTTGTTTTTCTAATTTTACATTTAATTATTTTAAAAATTAATTATATATATTCTTTATTAATTTTAACTTAAATTTTTATGAAAATTAAAAAAATTCATGTGCGATATGTTTTCGCTAGTATACAATAAAGTAATATATAACATAATATAATAAATATATACATAATGTATAAACGTATATTTATATATTTTATTATATGTAAACTTTATAAACGTATATATTGTATTATATGTAAATTGTAGTGTGTAATATATAAACGTAAGTATATATTTTGGATGTGAGATTTGTTACTAAAATCTTAATTAGTTTGTTATAGTATTTTTTGTGCCTTAAATCTTAATTAGTTTGTTATAGTATTATTGTTCCTTAAATCTTAATTAGTTTGTTATAGTATTTTTGTGCCTTAAATTTTATAGGAGATAAAATTGGTTTCTTAGTTTAAATGTTACCCATAAGTATAGTGAATTGGGTGAAAGTTAAAACATTCAAATAATTGAGTATTCAAATTGGTTTCTTAGTTTAGACGTTACCCATAAGTAGAGTGATTTGGGTGAGAGTTAAAGCCTTCAAATAATTGAGTATTCAAATTCAAGATTTTCAAGTGGTTTAGAAAGTGAAACATAAGGAGTTCTTTGAAAGAGAGACATGAGTCTTTTAAAAATTAAAATGAGTTATTAAACTTTGAAGTATCAAGGTAAAGAGAACTAACTATAACTTGTGTAAAGTTGCTTTGTATCTTAACGAGATTTGGTGAGAAAGGTTTCCTTTGTTGTGCGTGTCTTTTTGTTTTTGTATAGTTTTTTAATCCATTAGACAATATGTTGAAGGACCATCTGATGGTTAGAACAATGTGTTTTTGAAGAGATTTTCTTCAAGATTTTGTTGATGTATTGGTGTCTGAAAAGCCTTGTATTGGTAGGAGATGATTGTTGACATGTTTGTGCGTGTGTCAACACGAGGTGAAAGACTCCCAGAGTAGTTTTATGATATTTGTTTTATGGTTTATGCATGTCTCTACACATTAGTGATTCTTTTAAATTATTTAAGTACATTTATCCTTAATTTAGGAGTTTGTTATTTTATGTAGAACATAAGTTTGTTATGATTTAGTGGCTTGGAGATTAGGAGTGAATTTGTTATGTATAAGCCTATAAAAAGGCTTTCATCTTTCATGAATAAAACAAGCACTAGCTTCTTTCAATCTAAGCTCTCTTTATATTTTATATTCTCTATCATTCCATTTAACAGAGCCATGGTCAAGAGTTAAATTCCTAATAAGCAATTTTCAAGGGGAAAATTGTGAGTTGCACAATTGTCATGTGCTATCAGAAAGTTTGTTGTTTGTTATCTTCCACCTGCTATCGGACCGCTATCGAATTACCCATTAATGTCTAGTCCCACATACCAAATGTATATATCTTGACATGTGTTGGAAGTCCTACATTGACTAGTAAAGCAATTTCATAGTATATAAATGGATGCAAACCTCACCTTATAAGTCAGTTTTGTGGGGTTGAGTTAGGCTTAAAGTCCACTGCTTAGCAATTGGTATCAGAGCCAAGGTCACAAATTTGATTCTTGGTGGGCAATTGTTAAGGGGGACCGTGGTTGCATAATGGTCACGTGGCAGAGGCCAGGTGAGCCTAGTCATAATCCAAGAGTGAGATTCCTAGTAGGACAATTGCTGAGAAAGAGATTGTTACACATGGCATCAATTGTCCCATGGCAAAGGTCAAGTGGGTTGGATCACAATTGAATCACAACGCTTGGATTGCTACACTCTTAAGTAAAAGGAGTTGTATCCTAACTAATGACTATAATTTTTGGCTTAGTGATAAACGCTCGATCTTAACAAGTATAAGGGATTTTAGCTTCGAGGGAACGAATGACTAGTAAGCTTTGCATAATAGTATGACAGATAAACTTCGTTTGTAAGTCTTTTTAGGAGAGCAATAAGGAGTGGACTTTGTCCCTAAAACTTTCTAGAAGTAGTGATAAGTTCTATCTTTAATGGTGAACAAATGATTGGTAAGCTACGTGCATGAGTTGCGGTTGGAGTTGCAGTTGGAAACCTGATATTTGCTTAATTCTCGAGGAGCAAAAGATTGAAAACATTGTAATAAGGTATAAAGCTACAAATCAATCATGTCAGATACTCTCAATAGAATTCTTAAAATCTAGCATCTGGCTTCATCATCACTAGAGTAAATTAAATTATCCACAATAATTAAATCATCATCACTAGCACTTTACCTTCATTGCTCATCTTGTTGAATGAGGTCTGATCATTTGGACACTTTTGGAAACCATCATTAATTAAACGTGTTTCAATATGATTAAAAAGCCTTTCAAGGTTGTTACCATACAAAGTTCTATGAAGCTTGTACACGTTACGCTCACTTCACTTCTTTTCGCAACGCTTTGGCAGCCCCACATATAAATATCCTTGCTCACCTTGGAGAGATGTTGATTTAATATTTCATACTGGTAAATCTTCCAGCTCCTCAGTGCTGCAAGTGTCAATATCCTGTTTTGCGTCCATTCAAGCCATTTAAGTAAATACTTCAGTGAAATGTACTCCTTGTTGTGAAAATACCCTTTGGTCACTGAATGAGTCTTGTACTTGTCAACTTCTCCAACCTCATTCAACTAATCTTTTAATAATCCATTTGACTCCAATGGTTTTGGTTGCTATTGGATAAATCTGATTTTGTCAATGGAATTAATTTCAGAATCCAGAATTCATTTCTAATTTCCACTTCGAACCCCTCACGGCTTTTAGATAATTTCAGAATGGATTGCAAAAGCTACTAAAGGCCACATTTAGCTTAACTTCCTCCTTGGATAGACTTTCACCCTCACAAAGTCCTTTATCAGAGTGCGGACCTGTGTGATCATTATTCCTTTTGTACTGAACTCTTTTGTATTCATAGGATTGTCATTTCATGTATTTTGATCTTCTCTACTACCTTCATCAATTGACTCTGGTGTTTTCATCCATTTATACCTCAAGTTCTTCCTCTATATTAATCTCAGCATCACCCCATTCAAGATCTAATAATATTTGTTTTTCAAAGCTTGCATCCCATTCCTATTGTTCATCTTACTCAAATTACATCTCTACTAGCCACCATCTTAGGATCATTCACCCAAATACACGTTCTCGCTAATTCCTAAAATTACACACCCAAACTCTCGTTCTCAAGCTTGGTCCTCCAACCATACGGTACATGAACATGTGACATACATCCTCAAATACTCAAAATTGGTCCACTAAAGGCTTCACCTTGGACCATGATTCTTCTAGAGTAACATTCTTCATAGCTACCGTGGTACTTATATTTAGAACTATTAAGATATCTTTAATATCTTAATTTCTATTTCTATTGTTATTATTCTTCATATGTATTTTGGGCTTAGCCGATATGTTCTTTATTATAAATACAACCTCTATGTGTATTTTATACACAAATGAGATTAATCTTAAACCATATTTTCTCTATATTCAACATGGTATTTAGAGCTTAAGGATTTTTTTTTTCTGCCTCTGTCTCTGGTCCACTGCCAGCGCTGCCTTCCACCGTTGGCCGCTGTCCACCACCACCGGTCGTCATCCACCGTCGTCCACCATTGTAGGCCGCCGGCCACCGGCCATCACCGTTGCCGGAGGTTCAATTTTGATCGGCGACCACACGATTGTACTCACCTCCCCCTCAGCGTTCCAGATCTGGGCTTCGTGTTTCCATTTGAGCACTTTCAATTTTTAGGGTTTTTTTCTCTCCTCCATGGCGTCTTTCGCTGCTGCTTCGTCCACTTCCATCGCCTCCATGTTTGATTCGTCCATTTTTCCTCCAAATATCAATGTGTACTTGCCCATTGATAAATTAGATGGCACGAATTATTCGACATGGGCATTTGACATTAAACTTTGGCTTGAGAGTCAGGGGTATCTTGATCATCTTACCCTCAAAGTGACTAATGTTGATACCACTAAGTTTCCTCGTTGGAAGAGAATTGATGCTCACATATGCATGATTCTCAAGAATACGATTCACACTTCTTTGAAACCATTGTTTCATGCCTACGACACATCTTATGAAGACTGGGAACAGGCCAAATTATTGTACACCAATGACACTTAACGTCTATATGGTGTTTGTCACAACCTGCTTAATGTGGTTGCTTCTTGTACTCAAGACCCTGTGGGAGATTATGTGGGTAAGGTGACTGATCTTTTTCATGAATTTAATGAAGTATTACCTCCTACCTCTACTCTTGCTCAGGAAATCGAGCAATGATCACGCTTCTTCATGGTTGTGATGTTACACGGACTTGTTGAAAAATATATTCATGTTTGTGATCAGATTTTGGGTTCACTATTATACCCAATTTTACCTCTACTTGTTCCACCCTTTCGCATGTGCCTTGTCAACCTTTCGTTGATCCACCTGTCCATGCCAATGATTCCTCTACTTTGGTATCTCAGCGTGATGATCGCCACCGCTCACGCAAGTTGTAGAAAGGGCATCACAAGTGTGATATGGCAAGTTCGACCACAAAATTGATCGGTGTTATGCCTTACATGGTTGTCTTCCTCGATCTACTGTTGTTGCGCACACTAATCCTTCGTCACAACCATCTTTTGTGGATCCTCAATTTTTTGTTTTTGCCAGCAACAAATCTACTATCTTCAATGAATTTCTTAAATGGAGTAAGGATCGTAAGCTTTCTAGTTCCACGGCTTCTATTGCCTACATATGTACATCTTTTGCTGGTTTGACTCAATCTTCGTTTGTTGGTCCTTGGGTGTTCGATTCAGGTGCCACTGATCACATTACTGGTAACAAATCTATGTTTTCCTCTTTGTCCTCTCTAGATAATTTACCCTCTGTTACAATGGCTAATGGGTCTCGTGTTTTAGCTCATGGTGTTGGGACTGTTGATCTTTTTCCTTTTTTATCCATTGGTAATGTTCTTTATGTCCCTGAGTCTCCTATTAATTTATTATCCATTAGTCGTCTAACTCGATCTCTTGATTGTGTTATTTCCTTTACCCAATCATCTGTTTGTTTATAGGACCGGAGTTTGAGACAAGTGATTGACACTAGATGTGAGTCTCATGGTCTTTATCATTTTCGCCCTTCTCATGTTGGCGCAGTTATGGAGTCTCCACATCTTCTTCTTCATGCTCAATTAGGCCATCCTAGTCTTGCCAAGTTATCCAAGTTGATGTGTTAGTCGTGTCAGTTAGCAAGCATAGTCGTAGTTCTTTTCCTCGTAGTATCGCACACAGTGCTTCATCCCCTTTTGCCTTAGTTCAATCTGACATTTGAAGACCTAGTCATGTTGCATCTAGTCTAGGTTTTCAATACTTTGTTACTTTAATTGATGATTATTCACGGTTTACTTAGTTATTTTTAATGAAGAATCGTTCTAAGTTATTTCATATCTTTCAATATTTTTTTAATGAAATTCAAACTTAATTTGGTGTTCCTATTAAAATTTTGCAAAGTGATAATGGTCATGAATATCTTCCAATTCTTTTAAACAATTTATGGCTTCGCGTGATATTTTGCATCAAACTTCTTGTGCATATACACCTCAACAAAATGGGGTGACTAAACGGAAAAATAAACATCTTATTGAAACCGCTCGCACTCTTTTAATTCATAGTGAGGTTTCTCATTCTTTTTGGGTTGATGTTGTTCTTACTGCATGTTATCTTATTAATCGCATGTCTTCTTCGATTTTAAATAATAAAATACCTCATTCCATTTTATTTCCTCATGAACCTCTTCATCCTTTACTTCTCAAGGTTTTTAGGTCTACATGTTTTGTGCACAATTTTAGTCTTGGGCTTGATAAATTGTCTCCTCGATCACACAAATGTGTTTTTTTAGGGTTTACGCGATCCCAAAAAGGATACAAGTGTTTTTCTCCTTCAATGAGTCTTCATTTTACTATAAAAGTTCTTCTCATTCCATTGAGTCTCCATCTAATACCGTCGATTTTCCTAGTCTTGTCAATATTCCTATGATTTGTGATCTTCCAAGTGTGCCTTGTACGCCATCAATTTCTGTTCCACCACCTCTTCAAGTTTATAGTCGCCGCCATCGTCCTCAACAACCAGCAAGTGACTCACCTCAAGTGCCAACTATTGTGTCTCCTCTAGATCCGACAACTGAGTCTCCCTTTCCACCGAGTGACCTTCTAATCGCACTCAGAAAAGATATATGTTCTACACGTAATCCTTCTATTCATTATATTGCTTTAAGTTACCATAAATTATCTTCACCTTTTTATGCATGTCTTTCATCTATTTCTTCTATGACCATTCCAAAATCTGTTCATGATGTTATAGCCCATCCTGATTGGTGTCAAGCCATGCTCGATGATTTGAGTGCTCTTCATAATAGTGAAACTTGGGAGCTTGTCTCATTACCGTCTAGGAAATCCATTGTTGGTTGGAGGTGGATTTTTGCTATTAAAGTTGAACCTGATGGTACTATTGATCGTCTCAAAGCACGTCTTGTGGCCAAAGGTTACACCCAAATCTTTGGGTTGGATTATGGTGGTACTTTTTCTCCAATGGCGAAGATGACTTCTATTCGTTTATTTATTGCCATGGCGGCTCTTCAAAAATGGCCTTTTTATCAATTGGACGTTAAAAATGTTTTCCTCAATGGCGATTTGCAAGAAGAGATTTATATGCAGTAACCTCCTGGATTTGTTGCTCAATGGGAGTCTTTTGGGTTGGTATGTTGTCTTCGCAAATCTTTATATGGCCTAAAACAGTCTCCAAGGATCTGGTTTGAAAAATTTAGCAATGTTGTTCAACAATTTGGTATGACTCAGTATGAGGTAGATCATTCAATTTTTTATCGTCACTCAAGTGCTAGATGTGTCTACTTGATAGTGTATGATGATAACATTGTTCTTACTAGCAATGATAACCATGGCATCTCTCAAATGAAACATCTTTGTGATCATTTTCAAACCAAAGATCTTGGAACACTGGATTGATAAATTCAAAATCTATTGACACACCCATGAATCCCAATACTAAACTTCTACCAAATCAGGGGAAGCCTATGTCAGATCTCGAACAGTATAGAAGATTAGTTGGGAAATTGAATTATCTTACAGTTACTCGTCCTGACATTTCCTTTGCAATCAATGTGGTAAGCCAATATGTGCGAAGATCATTAGAATGAAGTCATTTGTATACTGAAGTATATTAAAGGATCTCAGGGTAAAGGGTTGTATATGGTTCTAATAACCATGCAAGAGTTTTTTATTATTCAAATGTTGATTGGACAGGATCTCCTTATAACAGAAGGTCTACATCCAGATATTGTGTCTCCATTGGAGGTAACTTGATATCTTGGAAAAGCAAGAAACAAAGTGTTGTGGCAAGGTCTAGTGCAGAAGCAGAATATAGAGTCATGGATTCAACCACTTGTAAGCTTGTTTAGCTTAAGCAATTGCTCAAAGAATTACAATTTGTAACATTAATCAAATGATAATTATATGTGACAATCAAGCTACCTATTATATAAGTTCTAATTTTGTCTTTCATGAGAGGACTAAACACTTTAAAATTGACTGTCATTTCATTCGAGAAAAGATTATGTCTAGAGACATCAAGACTGAGTTTGTTAACTCAAGTGATCAATTAACAGATATTTTCACTAAATCTTTACGGGGACCGAGAATTAGTTATATTTATAACAAGCTTGGTATATACGATTTATATGCACCAGCTTGAAGAGGAGTGTTAAGATATCTTTAATATTTTATTTTCTGTTTCTATTGTTATTATTCTTCATATATATTTTAGACTTAATCCATATGTTCTTTATTATAAATACAACCCTTATGTATATTTTCTACACAAGGAAGATTAATCTCAAACCACATTTTCTCTATATTCAACAAGAACATATTAAATCCAATTTGTTGCCTCAAGCCACAAAGTTTTGGGATAAACAAACAAAATTCACCATTATGCGATTCTTTATCTCAATCAATCCATTCTATTACGGAGTGCAAGCATTGCTAAGATTCCCTTTAAGGCCACTTTATTTACAAAACTGAAACTCTCGTGAGTGGAATTCACCCCGTCGACGTTTAGGCACTTGATATATATACCTATCTACTTCTCAACAAGATTCTTGAAACATTTATATGGTTAAAGCGTCTAATCTTTCTACTAAGTAAACCATGCTTTTCTGCTAAACTTGATATAATTTGCCTCTTTGTCTCATGTAGGACATCATACTAAAAATGGCCAATTTGGTGATATAGATAACATCCCACAGTGGCTTTATTAAAAGCACAAGGCCCTCTTTCTCGACATTTTCCTCTGAAATTTTCTCTACCATGTGACCTCTTCCTCCATTTCTTCACCGATGGGTCACTTTCAAGGCATGTTCTTCTCCATTGCTCCAATGAAACTTTTGTTCATGCACTATGAGTGAACTTTGAAATTCAACAATTGTGAGTGCATCAATATCCTAGATTATTTTATTGAGACTACAACTTAATTGAAGTTTTCCGTCTATGTTCTAAGGATTTTATCGAGAATAGAAACATCTTTCAATTGTTTTCCACTCACCCTTATCTTGTTTGCTACTGCCAGACTCGAGCAAAATATTCATTAATGCTCTCGCCTATCTACATTCTCAGAATTTCAAAATATCTCAAAGGTTGACGAACTGAGCACTTCACCCTAGCACTCCCTTCCAATATAGTTTCAAGAATGCTTGTCAATTGATTGGAAAGGCAGTTCCTCACCTTAAGATTCAATTCAGTTTCAGTTCCACAAGGCTTTTAGTTGCACCTCTGTCACAGCTGCTCCCGCTGCTTGCCCCTCACGCCCTGTGTTCAACCAAACTCCAATATTCTTTCAACCTTAAGATCTCCATAAGCATATTCCAATGGTCGTAGTGACCATCAAAGAGCAGAATAGCTGGTTGGATGAACGACCCCTCACTTGACATCTCCATGAAAGCCACGTGTTTAAACTCTGGTGTCTGCAAGTCAAACTTAGGACTGCAACTTCCTTTTCTCACAAGCCCAGTTGACGTTCTAACAGTACTTACTAGACACATTTCAAACAATCTACAAGCTCAAATGGAGAGAATGACTTGTGTATGGCTTTATAGCCACATTACAACAGCAAGATAAAAGAAAAAACTGCAGTAAACATAGCATTATCTTAGCTGCACAATTTACATAACAAACTAAATAAAATATATTTGTAAAGACTAGGAGTTTTCAAAACAGAAAAATAACCAAGTAAACCTTAATTTAAAAACAACAAACTTCTTCACTTGGAGTAATTGTTTAAATTGATATATCCAATGACTAGATGTCCGCAAGACAATCATCTGTACACAATCAACTAATATTAATAATTAAGTGCCAATTTTTATCCAAGATTATTTTAGAGACAAGTTCTATGAGTAATAAATGGAGATTTAATAACAGCAAATTGGTGTATATAGTCGTCAATCAATACTGATTAAATACCAAAAGTAAATTATGTCCACAACTTTTGACGCACTTACATTTGTTGATGGCAATGTAACATCCCTGTCAAAGGGGTTTTGCAATGGGAAGAACTACAAGGAAAGTGCAGAGAAAATGATTTGATATTGAAACAAACAAAAATGACAAGTGAAGACCTATGCTTAATCAGACAAAACCAAGCCAAATGGTATGGTTAAACCTTAATAGACTGCATATATAATTTGCTATATACAAATGGCTTGGAACCTGAAAATCATAAGATAACTAGATTGAAAAGATCTACACATACATACAAATATATAGATTGCAAGATCTACAGCCTCCGGCGATTGATGAGGCAATCTAAAATACCATTCTTCCCCTACATTGCCAGTTGTATGGTTCTATGGTGATGAAGTGCAATAATAGAAGTTGAAAGAAAAGGACCAGAAACAGGAGGTTGTGGAGTCAGTTGATCAAAAAGGATAGAAAAATGAATTAATAAATTATCAAAGTGAGAGACATTGTACCCTGTCCGGGAGATTCCTAGGCAATGGAACTGCAGTAACATATTTAAGGGGGAACGATTTTTGAGCATTAGTATTTGCATCGGAAGATGAGGCCTCTGCCCCATCATTTTGTCCCCGCCCATGGAACTTCGCAAATCGATTGATGACTGAATATCTTTCCAAATCTTGACATTCCAGCCTCAAGTCCAAAATTGAGGCCTTGTTATTTAATCTACATCACCAATATGAAATGACATAAAAATAAGTACAACAAATTGTAGCTGTCATGTAAAGATTAATTTAAGAATTAGAATGAAATACAACACAATGATAGTAACACTAGCAGCAGGTAACCAACTTAGAGGACAACGTGACGGCCAAATTTTCCACATGCGCTCCATGAGTTATAGATATTGATATACCACCATTAAAAGGGTAGGGAGGATTAGGACAAAGAAATTTTGAACAACTTCATGGTGTAACAAGTTACAAAAGCATTAGACATGAAGAGAAATAGACATGAAATTTTATGTAGCTAGATCTGTGGCAAAAGATTGTAAGCCTAATTGTACAGGTGTCACGGAAAATTAATAATATTAATGTAATAAGTTATGGTGAATAGCTTCCCAAGCTCATGCAGAAAACAAAATACTCTATATAATGATCCAACATTCAATCACAGATATCATAGTATATATTTTCAATAGTAGTCACTATCACAGATAATAGAGGGGAGCCCCCAAAATCACTACAGTGAGATGCCCACTACAGTGAAAATAGACAAACTACGTATATATTTTCAATTATTTAACGAATAATGTATTTGCTTAATAATATTTTATATTCTTCTGCTTATTATTATTATTATTATTATTATTATTATTATTATTATTATTATATATA
>Ga0209389_1001670_pt1 | contig 15977 bp, 8 predicted proteins | sample CowpearedBW_FD_187526 | JGI IMG/M metagenome (GOLD analysis project Ga0209389, IMG submission 187526) | Root nodule microbial communities of legume samples collected from California, USA - Cow pea red BW (SPAdes) (version 2) | ecosystem: Host-associated > Plants > Roots > Nodule | place: USA...
TTAAATATTTATTCAATTAAATTAATTTATGTTACAAATAGAATGACAAGAGAGTGTGGGTTTCATTACCCTATCCCATCCACCCAATAAAATTTTATTAACATCTTCAAAATATAATTTTTTTTCCTCCACTCCATTTCCATTGATAACGAATATACTAATATACCTATATTCACACACATTTCTTATTTCTATTAAAAAAAATAAAAATCACACGAAAACATTATTATATTATTAAAATATTTAATATTAAAATATACTAATAATTTGAATTTAAAATTTCATGTTTTGGACGATATATATGATGCTCATAACAAAATGAAACATATATAATTACGGTGATAAAGTTATTTTTATGAAACTAATTATAATATATAGAATTATATAAAAAATCAACCGAATAATATTCTATATTATCAAAATATTAAATAAATATTATTAAATAAATATTTTTAAAATAATTTGATATATTATTGAATGAATTATAAAAAAAATATAATTAAGGGTATGATAAAAAAAATCTGAAAAATATAAAAAAACTTGTTAGTTATGAAACTGAAACTGTTGAATCATATCGAATGATATTGAAAATTATTTAACAATGATGTTCTTCTATTGAAAAAACAAAAAAAGAAACTAAAATTCAAAAACAATAAAAATCCTGATAAGTTTTTTTTATATCACCTAATCAATTAAAGGTTTATGTCATTGAGTTGAATTAAGAGTTAAACACTCTCATAAAAAAATAAATATTAAATAAAAATAATAAAGAAAGAATAAAAATTATTGTATGACTAAAAAATTATTTAATTAAAAACATCCATCTAAACTTAACCACACACAAAATAAAATAAAATAAAATGTATTACTAAGGATGTGATCCTTTAATTTGTTCCCTCATTTATACATATGTGTTCGTTGATTTCTATAATAACTATTTAAAAGTAATATTTTTTTACCTTAATTTTAAAATCAATGGTAATTGTGATTAATTCGTTTTCATTTTTAAGATTCGAATTCAGTAACAATTTCATTCTTAAAAAAAAAGTATTTTAAAACCGATTAAATGTAAGAAAAGAAATAACAAGTATGCTAAGAAAAGTAATTATGATATCCTTTGGTTGATTTGTTGGTATGTACCTTTGCAATTTGATAGTTGAGAAAAAACAAAATGAGTAGCTTTTATTCGTAGGAAACAGTGTTGAAATTAAGACATTGGACCGTACCTTGGACTTTTGGATTTATGTTTAATTTTAATATTTTGAGATTAAATTTTGAATTAAAATTTTACAGTGAGGGTAAATAAAAATAGAAAGTGTTAATTTGAATTTTGAAAAGATAATGGTAAAATGATTTATTAGGAATTATTAAAGTGGTGAAAAGCTAGGGTGGTGACATGTGGCAGATGAGCGAGCAGAGAGGTGAATGAGAGCCAAGAGATGTAGTGGCTAAGGACCAAGATGAGATGACGTAAGAGAAAAAAGGTGGGTCCCACAATGGAAAAAGGGCAAAAAGGTGATGCACACTTCAACCACACCTCATTCACCCTATTCTCTTCTCGCGCTGCCTTCAATTGCTGTACCTATTTTATTCTTTAATTATATTATTATTTAAATATATTTTTGTCCTTATCTTTTAATAAATTTTGAGATTAGTTTATTTTTAAATTTTGGACCAGTTTATTTTTTTATTTTTCAAAATATATAAATTTAGTTATTTTAATCAAATTTTGTTAAATTTATTTAATATTTTATACGTATTTTATAGTTATATTTGAATTATTTATATTGTTTGATACAATGTTAAATCAAATATTATTATAAAAATGTTTAAAATGTTAAATAAATTTAACAAAATTTGATTAATAAAATTAAATTTATGTGTTTTAAGAAATAAAAAACTAAATTAGTCCAAAATTTTAAAATAGACTAATTTTAAAATTCAACAATTTAAATATTTTTCGTACTGTATTTATTAAAATCATAAAATATACAATAATGCGCGACAAATTCGTAGGATAAAATTTGTAAAGGAATCATTACATAATTGCGTGACATAAAATAAGGCTCTTCTTTTGCACTAAAAAGCAAAAACATATTATTTTATTCACATTCTTACAAACAAATCAAATTCTTATGAGATATTTTCAATATGTTTCCTAAAAGTTTCTATTTTTATCCACTTTTAATATAAAAAAAATATTTTCAACTTAAATTTAGCAAGAAAATAAGTTGTTTCTTGAGTATGAAAATAAAATTAACTGAAAATTTTACGTCAAAGATAAAATAAATTTACAATAATATGATAATTAGAATAAAATAAGTTACTTTATGAATATAAATAGTTTTTTTTATCCTATTCTATCAAAAAAAATTTACAATAATTTAATAGACTCAAACATAAACTACAATAAATTTGTAATGATTTGTATATCTATTTAAATAATATGATTTTTTAAATACATGTCGAAAATGTAAAGTATTTAAATCGAAAATATTAAGCATACAAATTGTAAAATGTTTAATAATGAATATTATAATAGTGTTGTTTTTTTTTCATGAGTAAAGAATAAAATAAATTAAATAGAGCACTTGAGGAGTACTCTAACCCTTATACAAAGAAGCAGAACCTAGACAAATAGATGCAATAGCTTAGATCAAAACAAAAGATCATCCAAAACTATATGATTACAATTTGGAACAAATTTGTGATCCACAAAACAAAGGGGACAAAGAGTATGCATACCTAAAAACAGACTTCACCAAATTTCCAAATAGTATAATAATAGTATACATTAATCAGACCACATTTTTTCTAATACCAATACTTCAAACGTTTGAACACATCTTCCACCTCATAGAAGGAGGATAGATGCATCCAAATGGTCCTCCAAGAGAACAAGAAAGATTAAAGTACGCTTAATACATTTCATTCTCATTGCATTTGTTAAACTGGATAATTTCACTTCTGTCCCAAAGGAGATTGATCAACATGTACTAATGTATTTATGATTTGTCTTGGTCCCTTTGTCAATAGTGACCTGTATAAGCTTGCCTGACATACTTAAACACATAGCAGTTAATCATATCATAATAGTGTTGTTGTTCTAGATATGAAGCATGATGGATGACCTTATATTAGAAAATTCATTATTGTTCCTCTATTTAACATGAATGATCGATGAATAAAGTATCCATCAAATGATAGAATTTGACTTCAACTCTAACACTACAAATTTAAAATCTAAATGAAGATAAATTTTTGATGACTTTTCTGTAATCGATAGTTAATCTTATTGAATTTATTGAATTTTAAATGGAGAAATGGAGCCAAACGGGTCACTGTTACGAACTTTTGAAGAACAATTTCCTTCCCCAGTGGCACTTTTGGATGTGGGTGGGTCATTCGGTAAGTGGTGTTTGTGAGTGCTGGTGTTGTTGTTCAATGTTTGTTGGTGTTGTTTCATTCTCACGAGGCAAGTGTCTTTTGTACAATGTTTTAAGGTCTTTATTTGTATCCCAACTTGCAAATTAAGGTTCCCTCATTCTTCACAAACCAAACCTCTTCTTACAACTTGCGATCTTCTTCTTACTTTTGAATTTCGGGCAAGGGGGAGTGTACCCCAATATTTGGTTTTCAAAATTTGTTATCTAATTCTTCGTTTGTCACTATCGTAATCATATCAAAATCTAATTACATATTTGGTTTGCTTAGTTACAATTTTCTTTTTACTGTTAGTATTTATATTTCAAAACATCACATTTCAATCTTTGTATACAATATTTTTAATATTTTTTCTTTTATTTTAAAATATTTATAAAATTTGTGTTAGTAAGGGATTAAGAAGTTAAATCTAATATAATAGATCATATTTAAAAAAAGAATAATTTCAAATTTTATTAATAATTCATTATCCTCTTAAGTGATCTCAAATTGGAGTTTTGTGAATGAAAGAAAAAAAAAATCATTGAGAAAAAATCTCACTAAAATTGGTTAACTAAATCTCCCAACAAAAATGAGCCACCAACATGATAAATGATGAATGCTATCTGTCAATAGTATAACCATAAAAAACGTATCTTCATCCATGTCTCTATAATTAAAAATAAATAAATAAAACTTAATTAATTTTTTCCTATAACTTATTTATCTTATTAAATTGGTTAATTAGTAATTTGGTTTTGTTATTTAGGATGACTGAGTGTGTTGACCTTTAGATCATGCATTGCATCCATGTGATTATGATTTGTCAGTTTTAGTCAGTTATTTTTACTTTCAGTCAGTTGAATGTATCAGCTTTATGCCTTTTTTTCTCAGTTTCTAGTTCCTATTGGTTGTATCGTGTTTCATTATTAATGAAATGTTGTTCTTTGTTTGTTCTTTTAATGCACTACTTCTATTTGATGAATCCAAATGGGGAGAAAAAATTGAAATTGATCAAATTGGACAAAATTGGAAGCATTAAAAGTGGAATTAATATTAGTGATAGGGGGAGCATTTGCATCTGTGTGTGCTTGTTAGCTTGTTTGTACTGCTCTTGGAAATGATTTTTAGGTTCACAAGTTCAAGCTTAGGTGACACTTCATCAACTCAATGGTATCCAACCAATGGAAGCAATTTGCAATGGAAGATAGATGTTAGCTTTATCAAATCAAAGGGAGAATGTTGACATGCAAAGCCTGGATGGTGTGTTTCTTGAAGATTTGATGAAGCTTTGTTGAAGAAACTTGAAGTCATTACTTTGGAATCATGCCTACATTGATGAAGTCATGGAGATTTGATGTTGCTCATGTTGAACAAGCCTTGAACGCTTGCCCTCCATATGGATCAATCATTAGGAAAAAAAACTTGAAGTTTGTAATTCTCTTTGTAGACCATCTAGCATTTGTTAGATGTATAAGGTCTTTAGTGTGTCTTTTAATTTGTTGAAATATTTTTCAACAGGTTAAAATGTGTCTTTTAATCTGTTGAATGGATTTTTAACAGATTAAAAGGTTAGTTGCAGTAGTCTTAAATTGTGACTTATTCAATCAATTGATTTATTTTTTAATCGACTGATTTCACTTAAGTTAAGTGAAATCAATCGATTGATTTAAAAATCAACCTATTGAATTTCATAACAGTTTGACTATAAGAGTTGTACTTTTTGAAAGAGGGGTAGCAAGACCATTTTTTAGCACGAAACTATTCTGGAAACCTTGGAATTCTCTCTTTTTCGTGATCATATATATTGTAGCTGGTGAAGATTGATCTTAGATCAATTCTTGGAGCATTTTGATTTTGTTTGAAGCTTGGAGAAGGTGTTTGTGGTAGGTAGGGTTGTGCTACCATTGAGATTTGATCTTTCTCAAGCTTTATGTATGTGTCTGGTGGTTTTCCAGCTCTGCAAGAGGTGTCTTGTTGTGCTGTTGTGAATCTTATGTGATTCAAGAGTCTTTTATGTGTGCTTTTACTTATTTTGAAAGTGTAAGGGTGGAAACTTTGTAAATCTTTTGAAATAGTGCAAAGTCATGCTCGAGTTGCCTTGACATACTGGATGTAGCTCATGTTTGAGTGAACCAATATAAAAATCTTGTGCATCAATCTTTTCTCTAACCCTTCTCTCTTGCATTGTCATTTAAAGTTTAGAGAATTTGGATTTAAACCATCTTTTTTATATTTTTGAGTGTTTTGGTGGCATCTGCAGCATTGAGCATGTTTGTATAACTCATTAGAATCTGTCTTGATTGATCTTTTACATTGTTCTTGCTTTAAATCACAAATTTGTATTTCTGTATTTTTCCTAGTATTTTAGTCGACTATTTTTCTGATTCAATTGATTGATTATAACAGTATAGAATCTGTTTAGTAAAATCAATCGACTAACTTTATTTTTATTGGTTGAAAGTGTACTATTCAGAGGTGTTTGCAACCAAACTTGGTGATCGAATTGATTCAATTTAAAACAGTTTTAAACGTTCAAAAGACATCCTATTTTTTAACTAGCCAATTCAACCCCCCTTCTTGACATTTCAACCATTTCAAAAGTTACAACTGGGTGAGTAAATGATCCCGCTAAGCTAGTCTACTAAAATTCAAAAATGATTTGTGTAAGGAATTATGGAGGAAACTGATGTGAAATTTCAAGGAAAATGAGGTAATGATTTTAAGGAGGTGTTTTCAGTATGAAGTGATGAGATTGATTGGTTTTTAAATTATATGATTTTTTTTGTATGGCAATATCATTATTAAGGATGAATGGTATAACAAGTTGGTCTAGTGTTATGCATTGATTAGGGATACTCATTTTGAAGCCATCCTTAACTCTACTAGACTCACATACTCATATAGAAAATGAGGTCTAGGTGGTGACGAGTGAAGGAGGTTCCTATAGTTAGTTCTGGGGTCGAGGTACCCTTTTCTATTAAGTTATAAGTGAATGTACATAAACCTGATATGTATGTGTGTGTGTGTGTATGTGTGGTGTGGTTGTGTTATTGTATTTGGAAACTAAAATTGAATGATGTACTCTTTTTGAAAAACTTTTGTAGTAAAGTTTGTGACTACTCTATATATGTTTGGTTATGTATGTTCTCTATTTAAGTTTGGTTGGGATGCTACATACTAATAGTGTGATAATGCTATGTATATAGACTTGCTCTATATTTTAGGGTTGTTAAAACTACATTCTTAGGTAGAAAAATTACAACCTAACTATCAACTATAACTTTTGGTCAAGTAAGTACTAGATCCAATAATTGGTATCAAAATTAGAGTCACAAGCTTAATTTGTAAACATATAGACTATCTAACAAACAACAACAACAATAACAAATCACATTGTATCATCTATAAATCTTAAGCCATATCCAATTATCCTTTAAGAAACTTTTTTAAGGATTTTTCAAACTAAAATATTGATTACAAGATGAGTACACAAATCACTCTTAATTGTTCTTTCTCATTCTCTTCTTGAGACTAAGAACTTGAGTATTCTTTCAATTGTCGTTCATACCTTATAAACATAAATCACTCAAATGCATTATTAGACCATCTTTTTTGAAAGGATATACATTAAATGAAAAATCATAAAATATCTCACATTGTATTGACTACAACGTTCCAATTATTGCATAGTGACAAAGAGCACAAAATACAAACCTCGAAGAAGCATAAACATATATTTTGTTTATAAATATACTCTTTAATGTAATAATACTCCTTATGCTTTTGTGTTTTTCAATCCATACTTTTCGTGTTTATCTAATGAATGTGCTCTCAACAACATCTTTTATCTTGAGTTCTTTAACCTCAAAATGGCACCAAAGAGATCATTTCCCACTATCACCACCATCGTTGAGGCCATGTTGATTTCCCTTAGAGTTAGTTCCTAACTGGATTGTTAATCAATTTTCAATAAATGACACAAGTTAGATTCAAGATTAACAAGGTTTTTGAACCTGTCAATTGGATAAAGTTTCTATCTTTGTTCAACCATATATCTTAGAAGGCGATGTAGAGACTTGCCCCCAACTAAGGTTGCTTATAGATCGCATAATGATGTTAGATAGGGGAGGATCATATGGATTATGTTCTTAAAATAGGCGACATTATCTGTGGTGGTCACATGGCTCCCCACATGATGAGAAAACTACCACAACCTTATATTGGCGCTCCCTAAAAAGAGGTTGGAAATCGTGGAAAAGCGCTCACCACTTAAGGGGACATGTATCTAAGTAATGCACTGTGAGGCCTTTGGTTTCATCAGTATATAAGGAACAATAACTGCCTCGAAATGTTCTTGGTTAAACTCGTCTCAAGAGTTTAAGTAGGAATAACAACTATTTTTCCTTGAGTAGGACTCTTCAATTTCAATTTTTGCATCAACTCTAATTTCTTTAACAACCCATATATTTAACAATTTTGATCTCCGTCTTCTAGGAATAATCTTCAGCTTAGGTTGACAAAACTTCATGGTTTGGCCAATTGAGAATCTATTTTCTTCATTCACAATACCATGATGATCCTATTTATCACACTTTTCGTTCAATTAGGTGATTCTATTAAGTTGATGTACGTCATTGACCATTCCTTGCACTAATGCCTCTTTCTTCTCGTTGTTAGATTGTGAAGGGAAACCTCGAGCAATTTGCTCAGCTTCAAACATATTGAATATCACCTCTCCATCTTGAGTTCTTATTTTCAACTTTCCACCATCAACATCAATGACGACTTTAGTTGTTTTATTATAAATGGCTGCACAAGGGTGAGAGAAATCTCAACATCTTCCTCTATATCAAGAATGACAAAATCCATTGGAAAAGTGAATTTGTCCATCTTTACACGTACATCTTTGATGACTTTGTAAGGGTATTTAATGGACCGATCTAATCGTTGTAATGTCATCCTTGTTGGTTGACATCAAGTCCACCAATCCTCTTCAGTACAAAAAGCAACTTCAGATTAATACTAGCTCTGAAGTCAATGAAAGCCTTTCTCATGTGCTGATTTCTAATGGTGCAAGAGATGGTAAAACTCCCAAGATCTTTGAATATTGGAGGCATAGTCTTCTAAATTATAGCACTATAATTTCCTTGAACTTCAATAGTTTCCTCTTCTATATATTTATTTTTCTTGTTGAGGAATTTCTTCATGAATTTGGCATAAGAAGGTATTTGTTGTAGTGCTTCAAAGAAAGGAATATTGATCTCCAACTTTTTGAATATATCCATGAATCAAGCAAATTGTTTTTCCTTGTCCTTTGAATGAACTAATGGATATGGAATAAATTTATGACTTCTTTATCACCTTTTCATCTTCCTCTCCTTTCTAAATTCCTCCTCAATTCTCTCATCATTTTTCTCTTATTTTCTCTCCATTCTTTTTTTTTCTTACTCTCTTCATTTTTTTTCAACCTTTTTTTTCTCTCTCTTCCAACTCATTTTCACTTTTAATAATGATAACATTACAATCATCTATTGGGTTTACCTTAGTGTTAGCAGTGAATGTTTTTTCAAAATTTTCCTCTAACTTCTTTGTCAATTGACCCAATTGGGTCTCCAGATTGTGAAGAGAGGCTTATGTGCTTTTATGATTGTAGATGGAAAGTTGCATGAATTGTTGAAGTGTCTCTTTAAGCTTTGAAGTCATTTCATGCAAAAAGGGTTGTTGGTGTTGGTGTTATTGTTGTTGAAATGGCCTATTTGAAGGTTCGACTTGTCCCATGGTTGGATGAGGCTTCCATCCTTGATTATAATGCCCGCAATTGCCTTGTTTACCTTGCTTTCCTATGTAATTAGCTTCCTCCTGAGGCTTGCTTTGCATAATGCACTACCCATTAGAATGATCTCCACCACATAACACACAACTTTGAACTTGTTGTTGGTGTTGAGCTTGAGAAACATTTTGGATCTCTTGAGGAAGTGTTGAGAGTTTCTTCATAAGAGCTTCCAATTGTTGATTCATTAGCTTATTTTAAGCTAACAACGCATCTTGAGTTTGAAGCTCCAATACACCTTTTTCTTTGTACTTGAGTTCTTTCATTTTGTATTAAACCATATTCTCTATCAACTCCTTAATATCTTTAGGTATCTTTTATTTTATCATACCTTTAGTTGAGGCATCTAACATTAACTTTGTATGCACTATCAATCCTCTTATAAAGATATTGATCTGTGTTGGCTCATAAAATCCATGAATAGGAGTTTTCCTAAGCAACCCTTTGAATTTATCCCATTCTTACCTCAATGATTCATCATACCCTTGGCGGAATGAAGAAATCTCATGTTTCCCTTGATTAACCTTTAATTGAGGAAAAAATATGTGTAGAAATTTTGTAACAACTTCATCCCATACAATCACACTAGGAACCTGGTGAATCTTGATCGTGTTGTAAATCTCTAAGAATGTGATCAAATGGGTGTATAGGTTCTCATAAGGTAACCCCTAAAACTAATTGTTCTACATTAGATGAATAAGAGCATGCTTCATCTCCATGTTGGTTGTGTTCACCACTAGCTTGACAGCATTATTGAAATTCAACATCCCGGTGAATGTTGAATAATTTCCAAAAGTACATTGTCTCGAACCCCCCTCAGCCATTTCTACCTCTTCTTCTTAATCTGATGACTGAATATGAGAAAAATCTGATACAATTTATGCTTCTCATGTTGAGGCTTCACGTGCTTCCTTGAAAAGTCTCCTTCATGTTAGCATAAATGGTGTGATGATTTGGTGCTTGAAGATTTGATGAAAATATGTGAAGTCATTGCATTGGAATGTGTTGAAGCCATGATAAAATTGATGAAGGTGTGAAGACTTGATGATTCACGTATTGATCAAGCCTGGTGTGTGTGCTGCATCTGAGTTTCACATGAAGAACACAAAGCTTGAAGATTGATGCTCATAGTGTAGACAATTTCGCATTGTATAGATGTCTAGGGTTTAGTTGGTGTCTTTTAACTTGTTGAATTGGTTTTTAACAGTTTAAATGGTTTGTTGTAGTAGTTTTTTTGTTGCATATTCAATCAGTTCATTTATTTTTTAATCGATTTATTTCACTTACGATAAGTGAAATTAACAGATTGAATGAAACATCAACTTGTTGAATTTGTTAACTGATTAACTATATATTCTGTTTTTCTAGAGAGAGAGGTAAGACTTACCATTTTGAGCAATCATTTGATATTCTGTGAAAGACTTTTTCCCTTTGGATCATGCAAAAGTGTAGCCCTTGGTGATTGATATTTGATCTTTCTTGGAGCAATTTTGCTTGTTTCAGGAATTTAGAGAAAGTGGTTTGGTTGGTTAGGGAGAGCCTTCATTCCGGTTTGATCTTTCTCAAGTGTCTGGGTGTTACCTGGTGGTTTTCTAGGTTTGTAAATGTGATCTTGTTGTGTTTATTAATATTCTTGTGGGATTCGAGAGAATTGGTTTGTATTTTTTCTTATTTTGAAAGTGTAATCTTGTAGATTGTGTAAATCTTTTGAAATAGTACAAGTCAGGCTCGGGTTGCCTTGGCAAATTGGATGTAGCTTAGATTTGAGTGATCCAATATAAAAACCTTGTGTGTTCTAGCACAACCTAAGGCATGACTCATATCTATATTACTCATTTGAATCAATATTGTAGCAATTGCATCTTCATTTCGTGGTTGATTTGATTCAAGTTAAAGGTGATTTAAGCTTTCAAAACTAATCAAAGTTTTTAATAAGCCAATTCAACCCTTGCTTCTTGGCATATTACCCATTTTAATACTCGCACTTCATATATTGTTATTCCTCCGGGTTGGTCTTTTTGAAACTCATTGTTTTGTATTAAATGAATGAGAGCATGCTTCATCTCCATGTTGGTTGTGTTCACCACTAGCCTGGAAATACTATTGAAATTCAACATCTCGGTGAATGTTGAATAATTTCCTAAGGTATAATGTCTAACACCCCCATCAGCCACATCTACCTCTTCTTGTTGATCTAATGACTGAATATGAGAAAAATCTGATACAATTCTTGCTTTTCATGTTGAGGCTTCACGTGCTTCCCTAAAAAGTCTCCTTCATATATTGTTCTTCCTCCAGATTGTTTGTTCAATTTCAAGATTGTAATTGATCAATCAAAATCTTGCCTCTCATGCAAAACAAGGAAATACTAAAAGGAACGAGTTAACAGTTAATAGTTTATTTATATGCAAAAAATTAAACTATATACAAAAATAGAAATAAAATAATTATATAAACAACTTATGAATAACTTAAACCAAAATTGGTAAATAAAACACAATTGACTAAACAAAACGCCAATCCCCGACAACAACACAAAAAACATGTTATGATATTATAAGTGTACTCAATCACACAACTAATAAAGTGGAAGTCCAAATATTGTTTTCCCAAGAGACTCGTGTTTGTTCAGAAAAATTATGATTATTTACTCATTAAGGCTAAGAACTTTAAAATAATGAAGAGTATTGATTTTCAATAAGATAATTTTAAATTTTAGAAAACAATTAAATTTATGAAGTAAAATATGCGGTAGAGATTTCACCAGAGTTGGATTTTGTGTTCCAATTCAATGTAAAAACACTAAATAATATACCTCCAATTTTTACTCTAGCGTTTACACCACAAGTTAACAAGCTCTAATTCCTTAGAGGTGATGTAAATGCACAACGAAATGTTTAGTGTTTGGATAAAAACCAAGAGGGGGTGAATTGGTTTTAATATTAAAATTAATACTTTAAAATTTTCTTAAAAATTTACCGTTTAATTTAAACCTTAGTTCATTTTAATGTAACAACAGATACAATAAAGAGATAGGGAAGAAAACTTGACTCAAGTATTTATACTGGTTCAGATCAAAAGATCCTACGTCCAATTGTTAATCTCTTTAAACAAAGAGATTAACTCAATCACTAATAATAACAAATTACAATCATATAATCAAGATAGTAGGGAAAAGAAAACACCTCTAACACAAGAGATGAAAGAAACTTTCTCTGAATCACATAGAGACCTTGACCTAGCTTTCCTAGCAACAACAACAACACTCAATCTCCTAGAAACCCTCTTAGGAAAAGTTATCGCTTTACTCACACTAGGCTTTTCAAAGCACTTTTAAGAACACTCAGAGTACTTTTTTGCAATCACAACACTAAGACTATGGCTCTCAAAAAGGTAAGTTCGAAGTTGAACTACAATTCTTTAAATAGGGGTTTCAAAAATTAGGTTAAAAATTTGAACATACATGTCCCAACTACCAAGGATAATCGATTATCACTTATGATAATTGATTATTCCAGTAGATTTTCTGAAAAAAAAAATTGAATAGGATAATCGATTATTCTGGGAGATAATCGATTATTCCAGTAGGTTTTTGAAAAATAAAAGTTTGCACAGATAATCGATTATCATTAGTGATAATCGATTATCATTGCGGATTTTCCAAAAATGAGAGAACACAAAAAGATGAAGTTTATGCTGCTAATTCTAATTTAATTAAAACTATTTTACAACAGCAGTTAACTTATTTTACAAGATAACTTTAAACATTTAAAAGCTTGTCTTCAATCTTGTTGGGTCATCACTCAAAATCTTTATGCTTTCTTCTTTTGCCAACAAGAGGTAAGTTTAAACCTTACTAATAAAAACCCTAATCCCTTAGACGTTTTTACCAAAAGTTCGAATTAAATTCAAATGTGTATAATTACTAATTTATTAAACTCTATGTCTATAGGCAAAATCTACTAGTTGTTCTATCCCAATCAAGGTTCTAAATTATTTTCCAATAATAATATACCTTAAAATAGGCAATCAAATATCATGAAGTTAAGAACAAGAACAAAACACAAGAGTAATAGAAAAGAAGTATATAAAATAGTAAAAATCATAAAGAGAGTAAAGATACATTATGTCAAACCCCAATAAATAAGGGAGTTAGTTACTCCTAGACATTCTGAACATTAGAAAAGGGATAGATGATGAAAATAATGGTGATGATGAGTGACTTTAGCCTCTAGAATACACCTTTGTCTATCCCATAGGGTTAGTTCCCTAGTCCTCAAAAAATTCTTTTTCTAAGAGTGTGACACATTCTATTTAATGATTTTCAAAAACACAAGTCATTGGGCGGCATGACCCGACGAATTAGTCTTTGTCGTTGGGCAAACTGGGCCGAATTGACTAAGCTTGGAAATTATACTTGAATGAACTATAAGTGATAGTCATTAATATATAACTTTCATCTTCTCAGATTCCCACATCTTTAATATATTCTTCAAATATTGAGATTCTCATTCAAATCTTCTAAGTTTCCCACTTATTCTATAAAATATTTCACAAATAAAATCCAAATATTTATCTTTCCAAAATTATTCAATAATCCTTAATTATTTAAAAAGATAATAAAAAATAAAAAATAAACATAATAAAAAATATGATAATGCCAATTATCAAGGACTATTGTTTCAAAGAGTACTTAATATCTTAGTCAAGATTGATTGTTATTCCAAAGAATACTTAGTGTCACAGTCAAGAGTATTGTTGTTCCAAAGAATATTCAACATCTTAGCCCAAAATTGATTGTTGTTCAAAAGAATACTCAATTATTTAGTCAAGAATAGCTAAGGTCAAAAAATACTTGGTTTGTAATTTGCAGCGTTAGTTTGCTTAATGGAACTTGATCGTGTTGATCAAGAATTGAACATAGCTTATTAACAAATGAACCCATATAAAAAAGAGTGCAAATATTTCTTCACTCTTAACTCTTTGATTACATATTAATTAATAAATTTCTATCTAACATTAAGGGATGTGATATTTTTAAGCAAAATTTCCTAAAACATGTTTTGACTGTGAATCTATCAAATAAAAGCTTTGTGTGATCACTTAATGAGACATTGCTCTTGTGAATTACCGAAAAATTCATTTTATACACAATTGAACAATCCTTTTTTTATATTTGATTTATTTTAAAAAAGACAATAATGACCAAGATTGATGTTCATGCTAAATTGTTGATTAAGAAGATTGGAGAGAATCAAAGGAAAATTAACATAGGATCATTCTATTTTTTAAATAAACATTACATGATATTATTTCCAAGACTTGTTCTCTAATAATTAAAAATGATCAACACATCATAATAGAAGGTTTACTGTTAAACATAACAATTGTAAGAAATTCTAAAAGAAATTGAAAATAACAATTTGTTGTTCGAAAGTTGAATTTGCTTAATAAAATAGTTTTATAGGCTAGTTCTCGTAATGCAAAAAGACTTTATTGAAATTGAGCGTTGCACTTGCTCAATTACATAAGTGTTGATGATTTTAATTACTCCAAAGTTGGTGAATTCACTAAGGCAAAGCTAAATTCACTCAACGAAAATTTGTACAAAAGACAATGAGCTCAACTCAGTTTGATCCATCTTAACCTCGATTGGGCTTGGACCCAATTAACACGAGCTTGAGAGTTGTCCTAGGATTCAAAAGCAATTTGCCCCAAATAGGTAAAGTTTTCTTATAATGTTTTTGCTTCATTTCTCAATGAGACCAATCTCATCCTACTTTCGCGTTATCATTATAGGGAAAACGACATTGATGGGGTTTGTAGGGTTTTCCATTCTATTTTTCAGGGTTTGCAATCTTCACACTATAAAAAGACTAGTAATTATTTGGTTTAATCACACGGAAGGTCCCTATTTTCGTTACAAAATCTCAATTGGGTCCTCAACTTCAAAGTTATCTCAATTGGGTCCTATTTTTTGAAAAATTGTTCCAATTTGGTCATTTCCGTTAGGGCATCATTGACGTTGTTAACTGTGTGCCATGTGTCAGCTTGTGGTTTTTTTGATTTTTTTTAAATTGTTTTTATTTATTTTTTTAATTTTAATTTTTTTTAATTTTTTTTTCTTCAAAAAACAACTGACATGTGTCAAATTAGGGTTTTGCCACGTGTCAACTTATGATTTTTTTATTTTTTTATTTTTATTTTTTTTAAAATTTTTAAAATTTTTAATTAAAAAAAAGAAACTGCCACATGTCAAAATATGATTCTGTCACGTGTCAATTATTTATGTGAAAAATCTCGATTTGGTCCTTGTATTTGTTATTTTGTCTTAATTTAGTCATAATCTCTTTTTAAACGGAAGTAATTTCATCCCTTCCAAATTGAGACCAAATTTAACTTTTATATCAATATTATAATGATATTTTTATTATAATAGAGATTAAATTGAGACCATATATACTTGGTTAACTTTTAGATATTTTTTATATTCAAATGTAAGTTGTTTAGAAATTATTAAAATAATTTTTTTAAATAAAGTTCAATGCAAAATTTAAATTTAAATAAAATTAATTTGGTTAAAAATATCTATTATAATAAAAATATCATTATATATTGATATAAAAGTTAAATTGGTCTCAATTTGGAAGAGATGAAATTACTTCAGTTTAAAAAGATATTAGGACTAAATTGAGACAAAAAAACAAATACAAGGACTAAA
>Ga0209389_1001673_pt1 | contig 15968 bp, 9 predicted proteins | sample CowpearedBW_FD_187526 | JGI IMG/M metagenome (GOLD analysis project Ga0209389, IMG submission 187526) | Root nodule microbial communities of legume samples collected from California, USA - Cow pea red BW (SPAdes) (version 2) | ecosystem: Host-associated > Plants > Roots > Nodule | place: USA...
TAGGTTAAAAATCTGAACAATCGCGCTCAACTGACCAGGTGATAATCGATTATTCCAGTGCATTTTCTGAAAACAAGGTTTTGAGCAAATAATCGATTATTAGAGGTGATAATTGATTATTCCAATGCTATCCTAAAAAAATTGACTCAGCTCAGGATAATCGATTATTCTAACATTTTGATTTTTTGAGAAATTACAGATTTTTTATCTTTGCATGTTGATTTTAACTAATCTACTATTTACAAGATAGCTTTAAACATAAAAATACATGTTCTTCAAATTGACTTCCAAATGGCTTTTAGGCTTCTTTTATCATCATCAAAATCTTGCTTCATCATTAGACTTGTATTTGCTTTTGCCAACACAAAACACAAGTATGGATCAAGAACCTTACCCAAACCAAGAGGATGGATGCACCAAAGGCTTGAATGGCTCTAGATACCATTGATGGACCTCTTTAGAGTAGAATTGGAAGGAGATCCATAACAATGCAGCGAAAATGGAGGAGGTGTTGTAGACTTTCGACCATGGAAGATTGGTGAAGATGAAGAGTAGAAATGGAACTATGGAATTGAAGGTGGCTAGAGGAGATGAAGGAGAAGGATAGCCATGTGTGCTCTCAAATTAATAGAGGGTGGAGTGATCTCAACACTAGCATTATTAGCAATTCAAGAGTAACCCTTACATGTGCATATGAAGCTATCATTTATAGTAGATTAGCTTCCTTAATGCAATTCAAATTAGGCACAAATGAAACATAGATGTAGCTTGAAGAGCAAGCTTGATTCTCGGCCATGTGATGTAGGAGGTGATGCAAGATGACGCCAAGTGTCCTTTTCACACAGTCCTTGCCTTGGTCATGCTTAGCTTGCTTGTCTCCATGTGTAACACATGCTAAGGAATCTTGGCCAAGAAGGAAATTGGACTCGACCCAATTTTATGCACAATGTAATCACAAATGTTCTAGCTTATTTATTGAAAGTAAAGCCTAAACAATGACCCAATTTAAATCTAAACTATGGTCTTCCATGCATCAACTCATATTTTATAGATTTCTTTGGCCCATGTGAATAAAATGAAAAGCCGATGATTGACTTAATAATCTTGTGAGAGGCCCATTTGTATCTTCTTCATCATGCTTCTAGTGATTGGGCCTCGAGATGGGCTTGGGCTTGTTGATGCATTTGGGCTTAGGCTTATTGGGATTACATCAAGACCATAACAACTGAATTGTAGAAAGCATAATCAAACGAGTACTAAGGCTCTCAACCGTTCAGTTACATCATGGTAATCGATAATCAAGATAGGAATTTGAATTTCAGGGGACATGGATGAACGAATAGTGGTTTTATCAACCGTGTAGTTATGTCACATTGATTGATGGATGTTGTGTAAGATAAGTTGAAGTACTAACACAAGATGTCACTGTTTGCAAATCGGAATTCATGTACACCCCGTACACATAGTATTTTTTGAACATGTCTACTTCTAGCTAAACAATCACAATTTTTCTAACCAAAAGATGATAACATCCTAAGATGGATAGAAGATTAAGAATATTATTGTATGTGTCGATGAACACAATAGTGTTCTTACTCAAGAGCTAAGGCTTGACAACTCATTTGCTAGTTAGCCGATTAAACCTTTGACAAGACAAGTCAATATTTTCAACATGCTTTGCTAATACAAATCATTCTACTCTCTCTACTTTTTTATAAACAAAATGACATGTCATGCTAAAATACACCGAACGAATCCATTATGCAACCTTTATTTAATAGTTATTTTTATGATTGATAGAGTATAATATAAATTAAGTTTGATTATATAAACATAACTAGTAATATTTGTTCTATGGGTGAAACACATAAAAATATTAGAGTAGAATTTATTTGAATTGTTACCTTCGTTTGTTCTCTTCAAATGTGAACATTTGTGAATGAAAATTTTAAAATCAAATTTAAAAAATATAATAGTCAACTTAAAATATTTAAATTTTGTCAAATTTCGATCGGATTGACTGGACCAAATTTGGCCAGCGTAAACTCAGTCAAATTTAGCCAAATTTAAGCCAGGATTGACTAGGCTGAATTTGACTAAGGTCAATGTACCCAAATTTGGTTATATTTTGGACGGATCAGACTAGATCAAATTTGACTAAATTTTGGCCAGACCAACTCCACCACATTCGGCCAATTTTGGATGGAGATGACTTGGTTGAATTCGGCCAGGTCAACTCGGCCAAATTTAGGCTACATCGACTTGGGTGAATTTCGTCGGGGTCAACTCGGCCAAATTCAGCCAAATTTTGATGAGGCTAACTCCAAAATTTGCCAAATTTTGGCTCAGGTGAATTCGGCCGAATTTCGGATAGCACTATCTCGGTCAAATTCGGCCATGATAAAGATGTAAAAATGAGCAAGGGCAAGGATCCACTTGAAGAAATTAGAGGACCCATGACAAGGGCTAGAGCAAGAAAAGCAAAGGAAGCTCTTCAACAAGTATTGTCTATATTATTTAAATACAAGTCCAAGTTTCAAGGAGAAAAGACCCATGTTGTGAAATGCATCATGACCTAAATGGAAAAGGACTAATGTTGTGCTGCAATTTTTTTTATGTTATTAGTTTGTTTAAATAATGGCCTAATCATTTGTAAAAATTGGTTGACCAAATTATATTTTGGATTAACCGATTAATGGGCTTTAGTTTCGCTTTATTTTCAAGTTGTAATAAGGCCCATTTAGCAACCTAAGAATCAGCCTTTGGGAGACTAAGGGGAAGCATAACTGAATGCTTTTGGGGTGACTTTTAGGTTGCCAAAATACTAGTTACAATCAGCCACTAAGTAGTGGGATCATTAATAGCTTAAGTGGGATGTAATGGGTCTTTTGTAATTCTGATGGTTAAAGTTTCTATATAAGCTGAACCATTTTCATCAATGAAACAAGTTAAGTTAATATTAGAGTTTTTCTCTTCTAAGATCTTAGTGAGAGTGATTCTCCTAAGTTCTTGAGTGATTCAAGAACTCTTGGCTGTATAAAAGGACTTTTCTAACCTTTGTGTTTTGCCTCCTTCGGAAAGAGTGATTCTTTCCTTCCACCTTTCATATTCACCTTTTATTCTTTCTTCTTCACCAAATTTTTAGAAAGAAAATACAGTTCTACCTAGATTTATCTCATGGTCATAACTCCCATTCTATTACTCCAAAATTAGTGATTCTTAAGCCTAAACTAAAGTTCAGAACATGAACTTTCACGTCATTTTGGAATCATATCAATTGGAGTTTTATACCATAAGATATCGACTATTCTAAATTATTATCCAAACTAAAATGTCAACCACTTTCCTGTTTACCTTTTCACTAATTTTCCAAGTTTCCTACAAGGTTTTAACCCTAAAGATCCTAAGTCAGCCCTTGTGCAAATGGGGTTCACATCAGGCCAAATTTCAGTAGGTATCAACTCAACTAATTTCGTTCAAATTTTGGCCAAAACAAACTTGGTCACGCTCAGTCAAAATTCGGTCGGTGTTGACTTGGCCAAATTTTTCCAAATATCGGTCAAGGTCAACTTGCCAAATTTATCTTGAGGCCGATTAGGTTATATTTGGAAAAAAAGTTTGGTTGAGGCTGATTTGATCGAATTCGGCCAAATTGACTTTGCCTAATTCGACCACATTACGACCATGGTCAACTTGGTCAGATTTGGCCAAATTCGGGACATGTTCGACTCGGCGAAATTTGGCTAAATTTCGGCCAAGTCCAACTTTGGCCACATTCGGCCAAGTTTTTGTTGGGGACGACTTGGTCAAATTTAGTCAAATTTCATCCGAGGTCCACTTGGCCGAATACGGCCCAATTTCGGATAAGGCCAACTCGCTTGAATTCTACTGAATATTGGCTAGATCAACTAGGCCAAATTTGACTAAATTGGGTCAAGTTACTGTTGGTCGAATTTCGGCCAAGCCTGCTCCGACTGAATTAGGTCAAGTCGGGCCCAACCAAAATTTGGTCGTACTTGGCCAAGACGACCCGACTGAATTCAACCGAGTTAGTCCCGACCAAATTTCGATATATTTGACCCCTGCCTTTTCTCATCTTGAACAATAACGAATTCCACAAGTTATAAAATTTCAATTTCCTTCTTTTTGGAGTGAATTTCAAATTTTATTATTTTAGTTATTTGAAATACCTTCTTAAAATTCCTCAATTTCAATTTCCTTTTAATTTCCTCATCCAAACAAGTTATTTTACTTCAAAGAAATTCAAATTCTCTAAATAAATGAATTACTCTCTTAAATTGCCTCATCCAAATATACCATTAAAGAAATTCGACTAAACAAAGTCAATATGAATAAATACTAAAAGTGAAGAACAATTTGCTGGAGATTAAAATTTTCAATTTTTCAAGAAAAGCTTATTTTAACCAAAATTTTATTCAAAATTTTCTTTTATGGAAAAAATTGTCAAAAGATCCCATCAAATAAAATTGATTGACTATTACTAGGCAGAGCACACATTCAAACATAAAAGATGCCACATTTCATGCTTTCAAATTTTTGAGAATTGTATATATAACATATGCAAGTGAACCAAAAAATACATTATTATTGAAGGTAAAAGACAAAGAGTTGCAAAGAAAACCAAATAAAAAAAGTAGGGAATAGTACAAGAATTTGGAATTTCTCTTACTCTTTTCTTCTTCATCATAAACAGAAAAAATCAACTGTTTCTACTAGTAAGGATAATTTCTCAATTTGCAGAAACTGGAACTTACATTGCATTCAAGGCTGCAATGGCTGAATTTATTTCTCTCAGAATCCCAGTTATGTCAGACCACTCTGCTTGACAGTGTAGCTTCTTCTCTCTGACAAAAGATGGTTTGTTAAAAACTAACAAAAGGTGGAATTTTCTTCCATGATCAAAACCCAGATAAAAGATCCACTTGAAGTACCAGCACACGCCCTTCTTCAGCATAACCATTCATCAACAAAATTGTTCATTCTAGTTTGAATGAATGCCATTTCACAACAGTTTACAGGAGGTGGAGACACCATGTCACAAAGATGTCAGGAAAAATCTGCATGCATGCCACATCGTTGAATCAAGAATAACTGAGAATTTTTCACCACATTGTTGAATAAAAACATCTGCATCTGCTTTGCTTCAATAAACTTGACCAATAATTTCACCACAGAAGGCATCACATCATGAAACTTCTCCTTTTCCCTTGATCCACCTACACTCAACACTTTGTTCTTTTTCCTTTTTACAACTTTGTTGTTTTCCAAATTCAATCTCAATTAATTTTCCCCTCCAAAACCCTTTCTTCGTTTTCCCTATCACAGTTTAAGAAAAAATAGTTGTGATATGGAACCGAAGCTCAGCTATTGAGGAATATTACAGTACCTCTCTAACCCAATGATATCTCAACTTTGCTGCACAAATAAAACCATACAGCCAAATGTGCAGATTCTGGTCCAATGTTTGTCAAAAGATCATGAAGATCAGACACTCCTAGCCATAGAGACAAAACTGATACCTGGTCCTCTCACCAATAATAGTGCATTCTGCAGCTTCCTTTTCCCCTTCCACTGGACAATGCAGGAACTGATCAAAACAATTCAAACAAAGAGAGTCTAAACAAAATGTCTCCTCATAAATGTCCGTAATGCATCTTCCACAATGAATGCAGCGTATTATGCATACTGTGCAACCTCTACAGAGCTGAGTAGCAACATGCTTCTGCTGACAACTCTCAGCAGGACAATCATAAATAGGTCTCACTTTCTTGCATTTTGGACATGCATCTACGTCGATTTGACGGCCATCTTCACGTAAGATATGTGAATACTCTCTCCGGTAGAATTGCGGCTTCTGATCTCCATGTTGCAAATGCTTGCTAGTATCCAGTAATTTCTTTAACTCTTCCAACTGCTGTTCAGTCACATGACACGTACCAGCAAGCCCACCAATTCGTAAATGCTTGATACCAGATTTTCCATATGACTTAAGAGCCCTGAGGTTCAATAAGATGCCCTCAATTGTGATTTTGATACAATCTGGAACACTTAGCTGAAAGAGGTACATTCAAATTTGTTACATAAATAATTTCAAGATATGTCATTTCAATATAAGTTAAGCTATCAAAACATCGTAGTACATAGACAATGATGTGTTTTTCATAAACATGCAAAGGAAATGTAATTGAATTAGCATTAGCATGGTAGCGCACATTCATCTTTACTGTTGTGTGTGCAACAATTGTTCAAGAATAGAAGTTCATAATTGAATTGTAATGCTTAGACTACTAAGCAAAAAAGTTGTGCCTACTATTAGTAATACATACAAAATATTGTACATTGACATCATTATATATTAACAACAAAACATATACAAAATATTGGCAGCATGAAATCTAAAATATACAAAGCACCAACTTGAAAAAACCATAGCTCTTTAAAGATATATTCTTGGGAAAGTTTTGATGTAAAAGAAAGGTTAACATAACTCAACAAGACTCAACAGGTAGCAAAAGTTTTGAAGTTAAAATAACACCAAATCTGCAAGCTAGTGATGTAGGGTTAGCTTCAAGCAAGGTTTTAAAAGGAGGTCAGTCACTTTATTGGTAATAAATGATATGTACACATGTTTGTTTTGGATCATGTTACAAATACTAACCTTCATCAATCCTGTGTTACTTCGTAAAACTCTTCGAAGACCACTGTCAGTGACCCATAAACAGTTCACCAGGATCAGGCATTGAAGGGTACCTTGAGCTCTGTTGGTTAACTTCACAAGTTTATCATCAGTAATCCTTTCGTTCAATGGCTGATTAATGTGCACAGTCCTCCATAACAAAGGATCACCTCTAACAGCATCACGCAATGTTCTGCAGACCTGTTCAACAGAGAGAAGGTCCCGCACACCTAGGTAACCCAAGACAAAAAACAAAGCATCATGTGGGTCACCTCCTTCAGCATCACATTCAATTTTGGTGCAGTTTTGCATTGCTTCAGTGCTTGGAACCAAGTAATTGTCATGCTTAACGCTCGTAAATCCCCCTTCACTTCCCTCAGCCACAATGCCCCCACCAAATACCCCATCAAAATTTTGATACCCTTTGAAAATATCACCTGATACAGACATCTCATTCTCCTTAGAACTAAACCCATGTTGCAACTTCTCAAGGCCATTCCAAGTCCAACCCAGACCTAAAAGGTGAAGATGATCATGATCACCGATCTTTTCATGTGTTTCAGCCAGCAAAAAGTCTATATCCTCAGGTGGGAAATCCCATTCAAAATCAAAATCCTCAATCCAATCTGAGAATGCTGCCAATGTAGATTTTATGTCTAGTTCAAAAGGGTCCACTGGCAACCGACCACGAACATCATCATCGTTGTCATGTTCATCGGTGTCATCATCAACAACCACTTCCTTTGCATTCTCCAAATAAAAACATGTCTCTCCTAAATTCTCGTTGAAACAACATAGGCAGCAAGAACTGCCAAAACAATCACAGCTTTTGATCAAATGGCCGTCCAACACCGACCCATTTGAGGGGCAAAACTTCTTCTCTTGCGGAATCAAAAAGCTAGATTCCTTATAAGAATCAAAAGCCATTCTTTCCCTCCTTAACCGTCACTGTAACAAAGAAACAGAAACCCTGCAACAAAGGATAACCGGAACTCAAAACACACACCTGCAATGCCTAATCTCTCCCGTTTTTTTTTTTTCTCAATTGAGTGGAAGGAAATAAAAAACAAAAAACACGCACTTCAAAGCACAAATTGATGACAGCAGACAAAAATAACAAAAAGGGGAGATTTGTAAAGAAGGCAAAATAGAAGAATGAGAAAAATAAAACAAGAGGGTATGGAGCATATGTATCACCAATGTTGGGCAGGAAGAAGAAGATACAATGTGATTTGGAAAATCAGGTTTGTAATAGCCATGAAAAAACAAAAAAAGGAAGAGAGGAATTACGCTCTACTTCATTGTTTTGGATTTTCGCCAATTCATGAGAGGGGACAGAGATTAAGACAGTCAACATATGGAGGTAAGGATCAGATTCCTACTCTCCTCAACAAATGGAGGAGATTAAGTTCACAGATTCTTTGAGATTATCTTTATACATGATTTTGTTTTTATTTATTTCTTTTCTACAACTTTAGAACATTTTAATTTCAAACGTTAAAAATAAAATAAATAATTTATTTGTTCTTATTTACATAGCAATTTGTTCTTTCTATTTTTATTTATCTTAATTTAGTCTTTATTTTTAAAATTTTTATATAATCAAGTCTTTTCGGTAATCTATAACTATATATAAAGGAGATTCCCTCTTTTGCATCCACATTTCATAATTCCAACTTTACCCTTTACAATTTAATTATTTATTAATTTTTTAAAAATTAACGATTACTTTCACAAGTCTTTATAAAACTACTTACTTATCTCCTTCTTCTTTTTTCTCATACTATTCATCAACAATTATTTTTCTCATATTTCCTCCATACATTTCACTTTAATTTTTATAAATATACTTTTATTTTGTTTATTAACTTAATAACATTACAATATCATTAATTATTAATATAATTCAAAAAATACGTACACAGGCGCGATAGCGCCTGTGTTTATGCTAGTACTATACTAATTGCGTTAAAATGGTATCAAATGTTAAGTTTTTGAAATTTTTGATTTTTGATTTATTTTTTAAAAATATTAAAATTTCTCACGTGTTAAATTGATGTCGTGTCACGGGACAATGATAGTATCAAGAGCATTCTCACATGTCATTGTTATGCTAGTGTTATCTCTTCATTCTCAACTTAGTCCTTGTATTTTTTATTTTATCTCAATTTAGTTTCAATTTTAGTAAAAATTTAATAATTTTGTCCCTCTTCAAATTGAAAAGCAAATTTAATTTTTATATAAATAATAAACAAATATTTTTATCCAAATTGATATTTTTATTATATATTTTTTTAACAAAACTAAATTTATTTATATATTTTTATTCAAGATAGCATATTTTTTTAAATAGTTATAAAATATTTAAATTTTAAAAATAGTAATTAAAAAATAAAAAAATAAAATAAAATATATAACTATAAATACAAATTATGGATAAAATAAATTTTAGTTATTAAAATAAAATAATATTATAAGTAGTTATTAAAAATGTTAAAAAATAAAAAAATTATTTTGTAATGAGTAGTTATTAAAAGAATGACTAAAATAATAAAATAATAAAATAATAATTTGTTATAAATAATTATTTAAATTTAAAAAATTGTAATTAAGAGTATAAGATTTAAAAAATATAATTAAGAGTGATAGTGTAAAATTTAAATTTTTCATCAAACTCCTGGTACTTAATCATGTTGATTTTATCTGAATGTTTTAGGAATCTGTAACATCCCATTTAATTAATAACTCTAATTAAAGGAAGCGTCACACAGATTAATATAGTAAGCGTCCTTACAATTGTCCAAAAGAAACAGGAAGGAAATTTAGGCACACCACGATGCCGGTAACATAATATCATAATGTATCGACAACATCTTGAAATAAAACCTAAAGGCACGACAACACATGAGCTATAGCCTTAAAAGGAAAGCCCAAGCAAAAGGTATCCAGCCCAAGCAAGTTATGCAACGGAGTCACCATTTTCCTGTTGGCCACCAGGATTTCTCGCATCTGCTCACTTAAATAAATTGATGATCATCGCAAAAAGAGAGAACCACACAAGCAAGACATACAACAAACAAAAGGGTAAGCTAGAGCAGAAAATGGTTTATCACACAGTTACATACAATTTTGCAGTTCAAGATGCATAAGCCAACCAATCATGTTATGACTTGCAAACAATACACTAAGACTCAGACACGACTCATCCAGATACATATAATTAGTCAGATTCAACGGATGCTTGCACTTGTGGTGGCTTTTATTGCTCTATTGAGCTGCTCTACTGAGCTAATTGTTCCAGTGTCTCAACCCCCACACACAAGGTTAGCCCTTAATGGGTTCCAAGCCTCCTGCTACTCTAACTACTCGAGTCAGTACACTCTACATGAGACTAACCGACTCTTTAGAGCATCATGATGCAATCCTTACCTTGAATCGTTACTAAATTATATAGATGGGGCACCACCATGAACTCCCACTAACAAGGGCCATGGAATTAAGTCCTGACCAACTAAGGTACCACCATGATATCTCACCTAGAGATTCATGGAATTACGCCCTAACCAAATGAGGCACCACCACGAAACTATCGTGGAATTACGCCCCAAACATACCAACATCATGTTTCATCCATTAATATATAATCATATCTCATACCAACACCATGCCACTTTCATTACCAACCACCCCATTTGTTTTACATGCCAAGATCATACCAACACATCAATCCAATTCATAACCTCAGATATTTCATGCATATTCATATGCCTCATACTTTAAATAGAGCAAACCAACATCATGTTTCATCCATTAATATATAATCATATCTCATACCAACACCATGCCACTTTCATTACCAACCACCCCATTTGTTTTACATGCCAAGATCATACCAACACATCAATCCAATTCATAACCTCAGATATTTCATGCATATTCACATGCCTCATACTTTAAATAGAGCAAACCAACCAATCAAACAATCAATAACAACCATGTGAGGAGAACAATGTGGCCTACAACATATCTCGCTCAAGCCAGAAGCCCTCGCTCAGGCGAGAGGAGTACCCTCACTCAAGCTGTAGGCTCTCGCTTAGGCGTGACTGCGATAGAGGTCTTGGGAGGTTTTGCGAACGCTCGCTTAGGCGAGGCCATCTCGCCTAAGCGAGATGGTCTTTTGCTCAAAACTCAATTTGCTCGCATGAACGAGTATTCGAGCAAAACTCCTGGGTGATTTTTTGCTAGTATCGCCTAGGTGAGACAGGCTCGCTTGGACGAAAACACCAGATCTCGCCACTGTCCTTCCTGCAACAGCCATACACACATATCCAAATAACATAACCAGGCAGTCCACACATTCACAGTAGCATACAGTCCATACAAGACAAGAAACATGGTTGAAACAGATATATTTACAGAAAGTACTAAAGACCCTAGCTTCCCTTACCTAGAAAGAACTAGTATAAGACCTCGACACCGAACAACGGAGCACCACAACTCTAGGAATAGATTATAGAGCTCGAAAAATGTAGCGGAACATATTTAAACGGGTTTATTAGTACGAACCCTAGTTGGAACCATCAAGAATAAGTTGAAGGGAAAAGAGAATGAACTGAGAGCAACTTACATGAGCAGGGAAATGAGTTGAACTCACTTGAAGACAAAGATGTCTCAAAACCCTAGCATAGAAACGACAACAGCTCTAAGGAAATGGGGAGACTGTTTTATGAAAGTGGAGTGAAATGAAAAGGGTTAGGGTAGTTTAGGGTCCTTGGCTCCCAATGGGCCATCCCTGGGCCCAACTGATTTGGGGCAGCCCCTATAAAATAAGGACAGAAAAATAATTAGGCCTTACAAAATCTATATTAATGAAGTTAATGACAATGCACAAGTAGTATATTCCGATTTTTCATATGTATCACATGTTCGAACAAAAGGAAATATGTTTCACTTTGTACACACATTATATATGTTCTAATTTTCATGGTCAATGTTTAATAATATTATTATGAATACATAATATGATGCTCTTGAACGTGCGTTAATGGTGTCGTACGTTTATCATTTGCCTCACTTGCAATGTTATTTCTGCAACCTAGAAAGCTAAGGTTTCTTTATTTTTATTTTTGGTTAAAATACCTTTTTGGTTCCAATTTCCATCAAGTTTTGTTAAATAAGTCTTAATATTGTTTTTGTGTTCAAATAGGTCCCAATTTTCGTTAATTTTGTTCAATTAGGTCCTTTTTTGCTAACACCATTTAAATCCTTAACGACCTTGAACAGTGACTGCCACGTGTCACTTCGTGGTTTTTTTGAATTTTTTTATTTTTTTAAAATTTTTTAAAATTTTTTGGGAAAAATATATTTTTGGTCCTTAAAGTTTTACCAAAATTTGGAAATGGTCCCTGGTCGAAACTTGGTCACTGTTTGGTCCCTGTACTTTCAAAATCATTGTTTTTAGTCCCTATTTTTGGACAACGTTAAATATAACAAACGACGTGCCACATGTTATTTATTTATTTTTTTATAAAAAAAAACTAGCCGACACTTTTCACAAAAATTAGAAAAAATATGCTTTTGGTCCCTGAAGTTTGAACTTAATTTGGAAATGGTCCCTGGTTGAAACTTAGTCACTATTTAGTCCTTGCACATTGAATAATAATAATAATATAATAATAATACTATACTAATAATAATAATAATATTATTATTATTATTATATAATAATAATAATAATAATTATTATTATATATAATTATTAATAATATTATAACTATTATTAAAATTAATATTAATAATAATTATATGATAATTATAATAATATATCAGTAATAATATAAATAATATAAAACTGGGACAAAATTGAATCAGATACACATAAGTAGGTACTAAATTGAAACAAAAAGACATATATAGGGACTAAATCGAAATCAACACAATGGTATTTAATAGTGACACTGACACGTGGCATTGCAATGCCACGTGTCACACACAATGACCTGAGAAATTAAAAAAAATTAAAAAAATTAAAAAAACCACAGACTGATAAGTGGCACGTCGTTAACGGTGTTAGTCAACTCCTTTTGAAAGGGACCTAATTGAAGCATTTTTTCAAAAGTTGGGATGCAATTGACACTTTTTAAAACCGGGTACCAAATTGACACACCTGTACCAAAGTGGGTACCATCTGAGTAATAAAACCTTTTTGTTAACATGAACCAAATTGGTCCTTCTCCAAATTGGAACCAAATTTAATTTTTATATCAAAGTTATAATGATGTGAATTTTAATATATTATATAAAAATATTTAATAAAAAAATGTGAATTTTAATATAACCACCTCAATCTAATTCTCAGCCACCACATCAATCTTTTCATGTATATGAACCAACAATACCAACTACATCATATTCATATTCTGAAAATGAGAGGAAGAAAATGAGGAGACTGAGATGCAAGTAGATGAACAAAGGCCCACAACCCAAAAAAAAACATGGTTTGTTAATGTCATTGGTAAGAAACTATATACAAAGTACTACTTAATATGTTATATGTTAGACCCGTGAAATTTAATTAATTAAATAAATAATTAATTAATAAATGCGGGTCGTGGAAGCCTTTATGACATTTAATAGTGGTTGATGTGACGTGAAGAAGTACTAGCCCAAATGGTTGAGAGTACTTTGGTTGAGTAAGAGGACTTGGGTTTGAGTCCAATGTAAGCCACTTATGTGTTATTTAATTATTATTGTTTTAATAATATGAATGTGCGTGTTAAGTAAGAATATAGTAATTGAGTTATGTTAGTTTAGCATGAAACATGAATTGGCATGATAGTTAGCATTGACTTAATATTTGCATGGTTAAGGGTTCAAACCTTGGTTTGAACAAAATGATTTTCTTTTTGTTAAAATCTACACAAGCATGGAAATGAAGAGGCACATAAACCCTAAGGCATGTGGCAGCAAGGGTGGCTAGAAACAGAAGGTAATAGGCCATGAAGTGATGATTAATTGTGGATTAATGCTATTTTCGTTTTGGTGCAATCAAACCATATTAAGAGCACAATAAAAAGCTAATTAAGGGTAAGAGGAAGGGTTTTGTGAAGCTTTGAGGTGAGAGTAGAGGGGACAAAATTGGGAGTGTTTTAGGAGAATTGAGTGAAGCAAAGAGTGAGTGGGAAGAGAAAGATAAAGGAGGCCATTGGTGATCAAGGAAAAAGCTTGCAATCTTCAATTTTGGCAAAGGAAACCAGGTTAGGGGAGTTCCTCTGTTATTTTAAATTATGATTGTTGCGTGTTTTATATCTACATTGTATAATGATGTGTTCTGGATCATGTTTGATATGAAAAACCTGTGAGTTCTTGTTCTATTCGTGTTTTCTGGATTTTTCCAGAAACTGCCTGGCGGCGCAAGGACTGCCGCCAGGCGGCATATGCGTTTGCGTTAGTTTCTGGGTTCCTTTTATGAACCGCCGGGCGGCTGAAGGAGATCTGCCAGGCGGTGTGTGCTGGATTGCCAGTTTTGCATTGATTTTTAATGGTTTCGTGGCATGATGATGTTGGTTTAGGAATTTTATGGTGTGTGAATAATTGCATGGTGAATCGTTTATGATAATTGTGTAGTTGCGAAACTTACATGAACCTTTGGTTGAATTGGGTATGGGAGATTATATGGGAATGAGAACTGTGTGGGAGATTATATACATTGATTTGTACTCTGTGGGATATTAATAATGTAATGGGATTTGATATTTAATTGAACAATTTGATTGCCAAGAATGAGGTACCAATTCATGTAGAACTGTGGTAATTGAGGGAGTCGGGAAGGCCATACGCAAATGAGGAGAAGGTAAGATCGAGTTATATGAGTAAGCGAAATAATTTGCTTGTTGCTATGGATCCTGGTTACTAGATCACGGTGATTATGTGATATGTAGGGTTGAGAAATATTTATGTATAAGAAGATGGTCATGTAGTTGTCAATTGTATAGTTATGGAAAATTGGTTGAAACTCTAACATTGAGAACGAACTTGGAAATATAAGGACTGTTATTAAATGCTATGTGGTATATGATCAATGGTGATTCCCGTGTGTATGCTAATGTAATGGCGGGGAAGCTGCTCTGAATTAATGATGTGTAATTTGGTGGTGGGGATTAGCTTGTATGAATAAAATTGACGCCAGTAAAGTGGGCTATATATATTACATGCTTCACTGTTTGGGCGTGTAAGGGATGTATGCAATATCGAAATTTATTAATTTCATGGTTTAAGGGTATGGATGATGCAACTTTACTCTAGTCATGGTTTTATGCTTGTGAGTTTTATTGAGGTACATAGGCAATATTGACCAAAGTGTGGTGTCATGAGTTTATAAATTGATGTGTTGTATGGTTGAGATCCCTTGGGGATCTGTTTAATGTGCCAAGAAATCAGTAACAGAGCGCTACTGGTATGGCGCCTGTCGGCGCGAGCGAGCCGCTAGGCGGACGAAAACAGATCAGTGGCAATGGCCACTGTTGATGCTTGGCGCCTGGCGGTATGGTATAGCAGAGGTCCTGAAGGTGCAGTGGCGCCTGGCGGTGCAGGCAGGTGTGCCAGGCGGTGGCAGCGAGTGGCGTCTGGCGGTGTGGTGGAGTCTGCCCGGCGGTGACGATGCAGTGATGATGCTGCATGAGCGTGGCGCCTGGCGGTGTGTAATGCTTGTCAGGCGGTCTGAACCTAGTGTGTGCCTGGCGACGTGGGATGCGTGCCAAGCGGTTTTGGTTCATGGATGATGCGCGGGAAAAAGGTTTCTACACAGCTTTAGGGGATGTTCATGATGCGATGCTTTGACTGGGGGCCAAGTTACGAGTGTAATCTTGTATTGGGGTAACACGTGACCACTCTAGGTTGTAGCCTGGTGGTTTAGGAAGTCTAGTGGAATGTGCGAGTTGTGGCTCGTACGGCGAGGTTCGGGTGATTGCCCTCTTCAGAGTGATTCTGATAGAGCTTTGGTAGTCTGGAACAACTACAAACTTCATGTTTGTTTCGGGGAACTCCACTTGGGGTCACGGTGAGATGCTATGGCAATGTTATTCCCACGTGTGGACTATCAGGTGGTGGCCTGTAGTCGGAGCGGCGAGTAGACACTCGTGCAGCAAAGATCGATCATCGTTCTCACCTAAAGGGTATAGAAATGTTAGACGTCTAATGAAAGTATTGGAAGTGGAGAAGTAAGGAACAAGGGAGAAGAATACTAACTCGGGGTTTTAAGGTTGCGATGTTG
>Ga0209389_1001674_pt1 | contig 15967 bp, 23 predicted proteins | sample CowpearedBW_FD_187526 | JGI IMG/M metagenome (GOLD analysis project Ga0209389, IMG submission 187526) | Root nodule microbial communities of legume samples collected from California, USA - Cow pea red BW (SPAdes) (version 2) | ecosystem: Host-associated > Plants > Roots > Nodule | place: USA...
CTGGCGCACACGCATCCGTCGCGGCTGGGAGCAGGCCCCCACGCCGACGGTCAATCCACCCGACAGATCGTTTGAGAAAAATGGTCGGAGCGAGAGGATTTGAACCTCCGACCCCTAGTCTCCCAGACATATCAGCTATTCCCTCACCTGCCCTCCGACGCCCTCAGGAGCCTCAACGCCGCGAAGAAAGCCGGCCCACTCATAACCTCCCGCTATCCCTTGCCTGCTCTGATTGGCACCGCGGTGCTTCCCCCGTGCTTCCCGGAGGGCAAATGAGCGGTCAAACCATCACAAAGAACCTAGTCGACAGCCTGGAAAAGCAGGCGTCAGAGTACACGGTTTGGGACGCCAAGCTCCCAGGGTTCGGGGTGCGGGTGCGTCCCACCGGAGCCAAGTCCTTCATCATCGTCTATCGGGCTGGGACCGGCCGGACAGCCCCCGTCCGCCGCTACACCGTGGCAGCCGTGGGAAAACTGGCGCCGGAAGCAGCGCGGACCCAAGCCAAGATCCTGCTCGGGAACATAGCCAATGGCGCAGACCCGGCTGCGGAGAAGCGGGCCAGCCGGCCGAAGCGGGACCAACTGACATTCGATGCATTTGCCGACAAATACGTCGCCGAATACGTAATCGGGACAGGCGGCAAAGAGATCGTCGATGCGTTCAATACAACTGGAAAGTGGCCAGCGGAGCTTCCGAACGCAAACAAGAAGAGCTGGAAGAACGACGTCCACTATCTCAAGCGCGCTCGCGAAGAATGGAGTCGCCAGTTGGCGGGATCCATCACTGATGACGACGTTGCCGACCTTCTCGATTTGATCGCGGACGAGGCGCCAGTTAGCGCCAACCGAACCCAATCAATCCTCCACAAGATGTTTAAATGGGGGATGCAGCCCGGCCGCAAATACGTGCCTTCTAACCCCCTGGCCGGCTTAGAAAGGCGCGGGGGCAAGGAGAAAAAGCGCGACCGCGTTTTGACGGACGACGAGATTCGCATCCTTTGGTGGGGTCTCGACCTGCCCGACTGTCCCGTGGAGCGGCCCGTTGCCCTCGCAATCAGGTTCATCCTGGCGACGATGGTCCGCCCGTATCAAGCGGCCGGCGCCAAGACGTCTGAAATAAACCATCTCGGCACCGCCAACGCGCTCTATGACATGCCCCCCGGCCGGGTGAAAAAAGATCGCGCCGTTCTGGTCCCCCTCTCTTGTCTCGCCCAAGAAATCGTCAGGGAAGCTACCGCGCGCGAGAGGCCCGGCATCGGTCACAACAACCCACCCGAACCAATCGACGGGATCGCTCCGGAGGTGCTTTTCCCGAGCAAATTCAGCATGGGTGACGTCGCGATCGCGCGCGCCTCGATTAGCCAGGCGCTGAATGGTAAGAAAAAGGGCCGCAAGACGGGCAACGCCACCGCGGACCGTGTCGGCATCCGCGATTTTCTTGGAATGGCTCACTTCACCGCGCACGATCTACGACGCACCGCCGCAACCATCGCCCGCCGAGCTGGTGCCCCGCGGCCGGACGTTAAGGCGTTGCTTGATCACGTCAACGGCGATGTAACCGCAGTCTACGACAAGTACGATATGCTTCCCGAAAAGCGACAGGTCGCGACGATTTTGGAGGCCGAGCTCCGCAAGATCATCGGGGATCGGCCTATGCCGATCTCGAAACCGATGCTCGCCGGAGACAATGTCATATCCATTGCCGCGGAAGAGCGAAGAATTGTAGCTTCTGTGAATCGCTAAAATCGACAAACCCACAAATGCAAAGGGAGATGGCTCGTGATGGTCTTTGCTAGCATCTGAACCAGTCAGTCGGCGTCGGTCGCTTCTTTGCTGAGCGCCGGCGCCTTCAAATGGAGAGAAGGATGCAGCAATTTCTGAATACCAAAGAGGCAGCGAAACATGTGCGCCTCTCGACTGCGACGCTTGAACGCCTGCGCGTTCGTGGTGGGGGCCCGACCTACATTACGCCAATCCCGTCGAAGGTGGTCTACGACGTGACCGACCTCGATGCTTGGATGTGGAGCCGCCGGCGCAAGTCGACCTCCGAAGCGGCCGCCTAATCTCTTGCGCGCACGAGCGCGCTTCGCCGGCCAAGCATTCCTAACACCAGACAATGAGAGGCCAAAAAACAGCCACGGTCCCAGTCGGGCGCCAAAAGATTGGCCCCGCCGACTGCCAGGTCGAACGGGGCCAGAAACTGAAAACCAAGAGATGAATACCACAACACTCGTTGACGATCAACGAACTGCGCCCGCCCGAAACTCCAAGCTTGATCTTGCCATAGGCCTCGCTGAGTTAGGATTCGACGTTTTCCCCTTGCTTCCAAATCAAAAGACTCCGGCGCTTGATCAAAACTGGAAGGAAGTCGCAACGCGCGACACGAGCCGAGTTCGAACCCTATGGGCGGGCGCTTATCGGCCGTGCAACATTGGCATCCGAACAGGCCTACCCTTCCTAAACGGATTCCTTGTCGTCATCGACGTCGATATCAAGGACGGCAAACCGGGAAAGCAGTCGCTGAGCGAAGCCGAAGAGCAACTCGGCAAACTTCCGTCAACTATGACGTTTCAGACCGCCTCTGGAGGCGAACATCGCTATTTTGTCGCGCCGTGGCCCCTGGGAAACAGCAACTCAAAATTGGGGCCCGGGATCGATGTTAGATGTGTGGGCGGGTACGTCGTGGGGTGCGGCAGCACCGTCGACGGGAAGGTCTATCGTCCTCTCAATGGCGAGACTTTCGCAAATCTTCCCGAAACTTGGGCGGTCGCGTGCGGCCGGCCGCGGGAACGAACCGCTCTCGACCCTGATCTCCCGTTAGTCGAGCTAGACCAATCCGCCCACGTCGAACGAGCGATTTCATATCTGGTTCGCGGTGCGCCCGCACACGGCACATACGTCGTGGCTTGCCACGTCCGCGGCCTCGGCATCAGCCAGAAAAAATGCCTCGAACTGATCGTCGAACATTGGTCGGGGGCCGACGGGAAGAGCTACGATCACATCGAGACGCGGGTTCGAAATGCATACAATTATGCCCAAGATCCCGCCGGAATCGCGTGCGCCGAGGTCGAATTCGAGGCTGTAGAAATCAGCTCGCGGCAATCGCCAACGGTTGAATGGGATCACCCGACCGACCTTTGGAAGCAAGAGCAGCCACCCGGAGACATGTTGGAAGGCATAGCCCCGCCCTTCCTGAACGCGTTCGGAAGAGATCGAGCGCGGTCGCTCGGGGTAAACGCGGACGCGGTCACCGCCGCCGCGGTAGCAGTCGTAGGCTCATTGATCCCGGCAAACAATCGACTGCAGATGTACCAAAATCGGAGCTCGTGGTCGGTCCTTTGCGTGCTGTGGACCGCCCTGGTAGGCGACCCCGGCTCCGCCAAATCGGCCGCTGTGAAGGCTGCGCTCGCTTTCGCGAACCCTGTCAATAAGAGCTGGTCAGCGGCCTTCGCCAAAGATTTGGCTGCATATGATCGAGCAGAACTCGCCTTTTCTGCCCGAACATCGAAGAAGAAAAAGAACGCCGAAGAGCCGGCCGAGGAGGATCCCCACCCCGCGGATGTCATTGTCAAACCAACGCCGCCAAAGTCTCGATCCAAAATCTCAAATGACAGCACGACGGAAGCAATTGTCACAAGACTTGCCGAGACGCCGGAAGTAGCGCCGCTGATTCAATACTCCGACGAACTGTCCGGCTGGCTCGGCGGGATGGATGCCTATCGAGCAAAGGGATCAAAAGATAGATCCCTGTGGCTCGAGGCGAAGGAAGGCGCTTCCTACCGCGTCGATCGGCAGGGCCGCGGTTCCATTGAAGCTCCCCACTTGGCAGTTTCAATCATTGGAGGAATTCAGGACGATCTAATCGCCAGGCTCGCTCCCGACCTGGAAACTGATGGACTGTTGCAACGGTTCGCCCTGATCGCCATTCGGCAGCTCGGGCTTGGTGAAGACAACGCCGAGGTCCCCGCCATCGAGTCAGCCATCCCGCGGATAGCCTTGGCGCTCGCCGGACTTGGGGAAACAACTTATCGCTTCGATCCGAAGGCCGCTCAAGAACTGTGGGCCGTCAAGGCGTTCAAAGCGCGGGAGATGGCGCGGCCAGATATTCCATCTGGCCTAAAGACTTGGTTGGCAAAAGCCGACGCGGAGTTCGGTCGATACGCTTTGGCCTTCCACCTGATCGAATGGGCGGTCATCGCTGAGGCCCTGGAGACGCCACCGGACGATCTGATTAGGGCGGAAACGGCCAGGAGAGCGCGCCGATATGTCGAAGAATTCCTCTACGCCCACGCCACGTTCATTCATTCCACGGTTCTCGATGATGCCGGCCACGACCAAGAGGCCCGTTGGGTCGCCGGTTACATCCTCACCCGCGACATGAAGCGGATAACCGCCAGAGAAGTGGCCAGAGCACGACCGCGCAGTCTTGGCCGAAACCGCAGGCAGCTTCTCGCAGTGATGGGCCGACTCGAGGCCGACGGTTGGGTCCGCTTGACCAGCTCTGATCCCGCCAGTTGGCGGGTCAATCCAACCGTTCATGATGGGCGTTTCGAGGAGATCCGGCGCGCTGAGGCGGAACGCCGAGATGCCGTTCGCGGCGAAATCGCGGTCGCGGCCGCAAGTCGGCGGGTAGCCCAAGGAGGTCCGGCATGAAATTTCTAACCCGTCAGCGCTGTCAGCGCGTGTCAACGCTGTCAGCGCTATTGCTCCCAACTTTGCGGCCCAACATCGCGGGTTACGGATGCTTCACCACGCTGACGCCCGCTGACAGCGCTGACGCTTTGAAGGCCGCGCCAGCGGTGGGGTGTCAGCGGTGTCACTTGCGCGCGCGAATACACCAAGGCTTTTTACCCCCTCCTCCCTCTATTTTTCCTTCCAGCTCTATTAGGCGGAATCCGCTGACACCGCTGACACCTGCCCGTCGTGGCCATTTCATCGGGAGGTGCCAATGAACCGCTTCGCCCCTGGCCGCTGCTTCAAGTCTCGCGGCCGGCCGTACCAGATCCTCGGCACCAAAGATCATTGGACCCGAGACGACCGCTACGTCGAAATGATCCGCTATCAGTCCGTTTGCGCCGAGCCTGGCTGCAAGCGCATCTTTCAAGCGCTCGCGACCAAAAGCCGGGTCCGCAAGGGACAGCTGAATAAGCGCTGCCAGGTCCACCACGCACCCGGAATTCCAGTCCCGATTAAGAAGGCCCGGAAGAAGCGGCCGAAGACGCGTCTGAAGAAGCCGACGGCGGCGGCCCGCCTAGCGGCGCGCCGGGAGCGAGCCGTCACTCAGGCCATCCTCGCCGTCCAACGCGGCGAGCGCCCCTCCTACCTCGACTGAGGGGCCTTCTGGCGGGCTTGCAGGCGCCTTCCAGCTACGGCAATCTGGCGTTGAGCTCAGAACGGAGGTTTGGGGATGCCTCGCGGCCAGTTCTACACCGTCTTCACCATGGGATTTGCAACTGCGATCGCAGTGCTTGGGATCGCCATGGCGGGCATCCTGCTCTTCTGGCATGAGCCCACGTGGCGCATAGCTAGGGCGCTCGGAGCCCACGGCGATCACCTGTCGCCGCTGTACTTGTCGCTCGCTGTTGCCGGCGCAGCCTTGTTTTTCGTCTACTGGATTGTGCGGATCCAGCAAGCGATTGTCTGCTGGTCCGGCGATCGCCTTATCGCGAAGCTAAACCGTCAATACAACATGATCGCGCAGCTTCAGGGCCGTGAGTACGCCGACGAGTTCATGAGACTGCAGGCCCAATCGATGATCGAGGAGAGTGAGGGCAAACCGTTCAATCTCTTTGGTCGCGAAAAGATGCTGCATACTGCGGCTGCCGCAGGCGTTCAACTTCGACCGCCGGTCTGATCAATCCGCCAAGCACTGCCGCGAAGCGGCGCACGTGAAAGGGCCGCGCGCCCAAAAGTCATCTCACCAAACCGGCCTGCGGAGACGTACCTCGGATGGCCCGTGGTCGCAGAGAGCAGCTAGCCCCGGTCGACGAAGTCGCTCCTCCAAAGCCGCTAAATCACGCAAAATCGATAACGCAGCACCACCAACCCGACCTGATTCGGAGTGACGGTCTGTCGCGAGCCGACTTTTGCGATAACAGGCGACCCGACAAGGACCAACACTCACGCCGACGAGCCGCTAGATTGCAGGCAATTCGCGCAATGTCGACAAAGCCAACAAACTCTCACCGTTGACCGAGCTCGGTTTCAGTGATCCCAAAAGCATGCTGGGGCTCACAGAGAGCAAAGCATGCGCAACGAGCAGGAAGTCCTCAACGTCGCAAAGCCATTCAATGGCATTCCCGATGACCCATTTCCGACCCCTCTGCCGCACGATCGCTCCATCGACCGCTCTCACTCGCTGCAGCCGGACGCGCCCCCTGTCCTGGAGCCCAGCGTACCTCACGAACCTCCCCCTGAGATTAAGAGGGCGATGCTCACCGCGGCCTACGCCCAGCTCATGATCGATCGACTGGCCGCGCTTCAGAACGAAGAGGTCACCAAGTACACCGGCATCTCTCGAGTTGAGCTGGGCCTGCGCGTCTGGAATGCGCCGATGGCCGAGGTGGCGAAACGCCTCGGGATCAAAAAGCATGTGCTCATGCGCATCTGCAAACTTTTCGAAGTGCCGACGCCCCCAAAAGGCTACTTCAACACGGCCTTCGCTAACCGCCCGATCCGATGGACGCGCGTTGCCGTGGCGGGCTGAACGCGATGACGACCGATCCGCCCCTCTACGAAGAATACGAGGTCCTCGAGCGGCTCCAGATTAGAGGTCACGAGCTCGATGGCCTCCTCAACATTGGTATCATCGCGCCAGTGGCCGGCGATTCATCGGGACACCCCAGATACTGCGCCGAGACAGTCGATCGCCTAGCCAATCCGCAGCAACGGATCCGACTCTCCGATGCCCTGTGGTGGGACTTCGACCTGAACAGACCCGGCTACATGCCCGACGGAGCTCCGTGGGCTCGCGCGGTCGACCTGCCTTTCTATCCGTTCGACGACCAAGAGCAGCAATCCTGGGCCCGGCGGTATTACAAGCTGAAGAAGGCGTGCGCGCCGTTTCGATATCCCTACCCCGAGCGCCTGGCGCGATACCGATCAAGGATGGAAGACCGGGCGACCAAGGCATTCGAGCGGAAGCACGGGATCAAGCGGCCGCCGAGGACTCGCGGTATCGATGTCAGCATTCGCGGTGCGCGTGTCCAGATAAGCCGAGCGAAGCTCCGCGACCTCGTTTGGAGCAAGACGATGATCCGCGCCGGCGCCGATCTTGGAATCACCGAGACCGCCCTACGCCACCTCTGCAAGCGATATATGATCCCGATGCCGACGCGTGGGCACTTCAACCATAAGGATCCGAAGAAGCGGCCACCGAAGCCGACTTTGACGCTACTCCTGCGAGCAACCCGATACGGAGACGATTGATGCTTCGGCGCGGCGGAAGGGGTGTCCGCCTAACGACATTGAAATAACAAGAATTTTTAGGTGTTTTGGTCTTTCTCCACGCACCTCTCCACGTCAAACATCTCTCTACCGGCCTTCTGGAAAGGGCGACCGCAATCCGCGTATTCCTGCTCGCTCGAAAGCCTCTCGGCCCGCCTTGAACATCTCCTGTTCTTTTGGGTCTGAACGGTCGAACCAAGAGCCGGGAGCATACTTTGCGAGCCGCTTCGCAAAGAACGATTGCGGTTCCCAATCTCGCCCCTCGGGCTTCTCGAAGACAATGATTCCATCTCGCGTGAAATAGCGCGGCCCTGGGATATCGCAGTTCACCGATATCTGAACGCGCCACAGCTCGCCCTTCGTGGTCTGTTTCTCGTCCACCTTCGGCAAGTAATCCACTCCAACCGGGTCACCAACGGTGCAACGGCCGTGCCGCAGAAGATCGCCCAGCTTGCCTTGCGCAGTGGTCACGAAATTGAAGTTTGCGGGATCATGCAAAAACCGAAGGCTCACCCCCTTCTCTCCGTCATCAATCTCGCTTGCAATCAACGATAGTGCAACGCCCGCCAACCCAATTCCATCGGCTTTGCATATGGCGTGTCTAGCTTCATTGTCCCATCGGGCGCGACTTCCCAGGTAATCGTATATTCGTCGTCCGCTTTATCGCCCCGGTGTTTGGCCCAAGAGAAGAACACGGGCTGGCCCGTATCGTTCTTTTGCCCGACCTCCCACCCTCTTGGCAGGAACTGCGCAACGCTCGCGACCATGGCAAAGATTTGTTCCGCCGTCTCACCGTCCTGCGCCCGCCAATTTGTTTTAACTTTGTTGATAAGGGTGCTGTCGTCTGCATGAGCGATAACGCTCGACAGTGCGAGAATCGAACTCGCCAAGATCATCCATCGCCGCACCGTGAAGCCCCCCTGTCATCACCTCGGTATCAAAACGTTTGGGGCAACCATGCCGCCAACGCCATACAGTGAGCGAGCCAATTCGCACGCGAAGTTTCGCTCCGGGTTGATCTTGCTGCCGAACGCTTTGGTCTGCTGCTGAAGGTAGGCGTCAGCTTGAACGGTTTTTCCGAAGGTACCCAGCGCATCCGACACACCATCTTCGGCCCCTCCCATTTTTACCATAGCCAAGGTGAGGGCGTCGTTGTCGACCTTCAGTTGAGGGCAATACTTGTTTGCCAAATTTGCATCAATCGCCAGTCGGTGGATTTTCTCTAGTTTCTTGACCGCGTCTTTTATCGATGGAGTTTGCGCTGCTACAGGACCAATCCCAATAAGGATGACGACTGACATCAACGTCTTGAAATTCACTTCATTCCCTTTCGAACCCCTCCTTTTGGGGAAGGGAGCGCTTGTTGGTTTCACCCTGCGCCTATGATCTACTCATCATCAATAAGTCAATTCGCCTTAAGAGTCATTGGGGTCGTCCGAACAATCACTCTGCTTTCCGCCGTGATCGATGCAGCGTCGATAGAACCAAGGGGCTACATAGCTTCCCGCCCACACGCCACGCCCGGCTTTCTGCGCTTCACGCTGGGCCTTAGCGTACTTTCCCCTAGAGTATTTCGGCCAATCGAAAGCAAGCCCACTGTCCGCTAGCCATTCGGCCAAGTCGGTCCCTTCGACCGAACACTTTGCGACTGTCCGCCCGTATCTGTCAGTACTGACAGGCTCACAGCTAACAGCCCTTCTCGCGATAAACCGATCCAGCTCATTCGCTGCTTTCGCTCCGCAACGATAAGGCAAGCTGTCGTCTCGGCGGCAGAGCTGCGAGCTTTCGGGCGCATCGATGCCCCACAGGCGAATGCGCGTGCCGTGAATTTCAAGTGTGTCGCCGTCTATGATGCTCGCCTGCCCGACAAGGTCGGAAGCGTGTGCTGTCGCGGCAAACGCGACAGCACATACAGCGCAGAGCTTCCGTTTCATCCCTGATCCTTGCCGCAAGGAAACGCGGCCTTGAGACTTTGCCCGACGAGAAAAACGGGAGCCAAATGCCACTGCTCTGGATGATCGCCCAGAAACTTAAGCGCTACGGCTACGGCTTGTGAGCTTCCGCCGTTCAGATTGCGCGGCGGACAGATCATGCGCGACAAAGATAGTTGATCGTAGACGCCCAGGATGTAGCCAGCACAATCCAAGCGCATGTGGCTTCCCGCTCGGCGGCAGCTCTCAATTAGATCGGACACATTGACCGAGCTTGCCACAATAGCTTGAAGTTCGGCGCGGGCGGGCGTTTGCGAGAGAAAGAGCAAGGCAGCAGCAATTAGGTTTCGCATAACAGAATTCCCATTAGATCAACCTTGACTTGCTTAGAACATAATGGGAACATCTTCGCCGGTCAACATGAGTAGTCCCAGCCCCAAAGAGCCCGCGCCGAATCTCCTAGCGGACGCGGCCAGATTAGATGCGGCTGCCGATCAGGCCATAGCAGCTTGCGGCGGTGACGCACGCGAAGCTGTGAAGGCGCTGTTGATAGCGAACGAATTTCTGGAGCGCGAGATGGAGGATCGCGTGTCGCGGGGATACGTTCGTGGCGTGAAGCACGGAAGATTTAGCACCTATTCGGGATAGACCACGCGAACTTTGAAATGACAAAGCAAATCACACCTGCACTCAATTTGGCGTCGTTCACATGCCCGCATTGCGGCGCTCACGCAAACCAATCCTGGTTTCAACTGAACAAGGGAGGTATCGGCAATGGAGCGGGCGCTCGGGTTGATGTGAGTCGCGAACCCGCGTTTGCGGGCTCAGGTTCTGGGCGGTTTGAGCTATCCTACCTTGTGAACTTGAACGCAACGCAGTGCTTTAGCTGCAAGCGTTTCGCTGTTTGGGTGTACGACAAGATTGTTTGGCCCGCGACTTCCATCGTCGTCATACCCCACGAAGACATGCCCGCCGACGTACGGAACGATTTTTTGGAGGCGGCTGCCATCGTCGATACATCACCCCGAGGTGCCGCAGCATTGCTCAGGTTAGCTTTGGAACGACTGATGCCCCACCTTGATGCTAAGGCAAAGAACGTAAATGCTAGTATAGGGCAGCTCGTCGCAAGGGGCCTCGACCCAAAGATACAAAAGGCGCTTGATGTTTTGCGGGTGATCGGAAACGAGGCAGTCCACCCCGGCCAAATTGATCTCAAGGATGACAAGAGCATCGCTTTAAAGTTGTTCGACCTAGTCAATATTATAGTGCAATCGCTAATCACGACCCCGAAGCAAATAAGCTCCATGTTCGACTCACTGCCACAGAGTGCCTTAGATGGAATTCAAAGGCGCGACAGCAATTCGGGCAAGCAATGAATGCGCTACTGCGAACAAGTCTCTAGAGCGCGAGATGGAAGAGCGGGTGTCGCGCGGGTACATTCGGGGCGTGAAGCACGGCAGGTTCAACACGTACTCTGGATGAGCGGAGATTCTTAACGCTTGTCATCCTTGAAAGGCAATCCGTGCTAAAGCGAACTAGACTTGGCCTGCAATATTCCTTGCTTGTCCAGTATGACGCTCTCCGGTTGTCCGCAGCAATGTATGACGCTGGCCATCGAAACGAGGCAGTTCGGCTTGCAAATGCTATCTTCGTGCTCCTGGGACCCGACATGAGAAATCACAATTCGATCCTGAGGCAGCTCGGAGCCATAGATGAGAGTTTCTTGTTGCCGTCCAGCGCCGACTCGCGAGGGCCTCATGGTTCAGCGCCGATCGCGGCCCAGCTCTACGCATATACTGCGGGCGATGGTGGAGGCGGCTACACGATTGAGTGCGCGCCATTCGGCCATGAGCCACTTAGTGCTGGTCGCCGCTTGCCAGTTGCTGAGTGGTGGAGCGAAGGGGTCCTCTCGGGTATCGGCGCGCCCAAGACGCTGTCACGCCTTGAAGTCGTTCGAATAATGCGTGACCAGGATGGCGGTGCGCATCTAGATGACCATATCAAGGATGAAACCTACCTCGCAGTTTACTTGAAAGGTACCGGCTTTCTCTACAAACCCTCTGCCGACAGCGAAGTATCGCTGCCGGTTGAAGGTGCACTAGAAGCCACTGTTCGACAGATGGCCTATGAGGTTGATCGCGGGGTCCGTGGCTTTGCCCTATCAGCTCAGGCTGCACTGGCTGAAGCGGCAAGCAAAGGGCCGTTGTATCCGCAATACTTCGAAATGGAATCTGCTACGTCGACATAGTTGGGAGATACCAGCCTCATTTGGCAGCGCGTGATGTCTGCCAGTCTGCCAGCGGATCGCCCGATACGGTCGCCTCGGTAGCCAGACCAGACGCCCGGTCCAGATACCAGTCAATCGCCTCTCGAACCCAAACGCTGAGTGCCGGGGATCGCCCCCGGCAACAAGCCCTTCTTAACTCATGTGGCGAACGCATCCTCGGAACAACCGCAATAGGCGGCTGCGTCAGCCTTGGTAAGGCCGCGCGGGGCTATCTGTCCCGGCCGAAGCATCAGCTTGGCCGGTTGGTGGGGACGCCCCTAGACGCATCTACGAAGGCCCGTTCCATATGGGAAGGACAGCGACATACGAGCCAAATCCGCGTTTATCCTATGGCTGGAAGGCGCCACCGGATCGACAGCCTCGGGAACAAAGCCCGGCCGCCTCGATTGCCGCTCCATGAAGTGGCTCGTAGGCATCGCTGCGGTCCTCCTGCTCTGCCTTGTGGTGTATGCTGGGTCGGCTTTCGTTTCCGCGTTGGATCTGGTTTCGGCCGTTCGGAGCGGAGACGCCGCTCAAGTCATGAGCCGAACTGATTTGCCGCGTGTCCGCCATTCCCTCGTCGACCAGGTCGTGTCCGCCTATCTCGATCGACTCGGCCAAAAACGGCCGGTGCGCCCGTTCGAGCGAATGGCGATAAACGCGTTCGGCGCAACGATCGCCGATGACCTCGCGATCAAGCTCGTGACGCCGGAAAACCTGTCGGTACTTCTGAAGAGCGGTACTGTTCGCAACGCCGCGGAGAACATCACGTTCGGAACGATGTCGTCATTGGCCGAGCTCGACGTCTCGAACATCTTCGTTTTCGCCGGACGGATAACCCTGGTGAAGCCTGTCGAGTTTGCGTTGCGGCTTGGCGAGAGTCAGGATGCAGGTAGCATCAGCATGCATCTGTACGGGACGACCTGGAAGCTCTCGGGGATTGCGCTACCGCCGAAGGTCTTGGCGAACATGGTTGACCGGCTGCCGACGCGTTAACCCTTTGCGCTCCCCTCAGCGCTCTCTGGCGTGAAATCCTGGTTGCACTCCGCTGGCATGGTCCTTGCTGATCCAGCCTATCTCCGTCGGTCCTGGCAGGGAGCCGTTTCGCGATGAAACAGAAATCTCGAGTTCCAAAGCCACGCAAGCCTATTCTGGCACACATGGTCTCTGATCTGGTGAGATTGCTTAAAGCAATGAAAGATCTTGAGGGGTTGAGGGAGAAAGTCCGGCTAGCAGAAGCCGCTCGCGTATTGCACTAAGGTTGGCGCGTTACGACAGCCGCCCCCTCCGAGGCGGTTCGGCGCGCTTTGGTCGCTCGCCGCCACCCGTAAATTTCCCAATATCGCTCGCATCGGGCTCATTCGATCATTTCGAAATGAGATCGTCGAAGCCAAAGGAATGGACCGAGGCTGAGCGGAAGCGACTTGCGTGGCTGGCGCGTCGTCGTGTCGTGTCGGAGATAGCGGCGGCGCTCGGTCGGCACACCGGATCTGTGAGGCGAATGGCGCGCGAAATGGGGCTTATTCTGAAAAAATAATCTTGCCCACCTTCTGGCTTCATGCCTTGCGCGCCAGCCGCAATCCTCCGAAAACTGATTGGCCGAACACCCTACTCCCTTGCTGCAGCGCGCCTGGAGCCTGCTCAGCCCTGGACGCGAGGTGCTTAGAGGTACCCCGCGGCCGTCTTAGACCTTTTGATTGCGGACGGCGGACCTCCCGCGCGTAAACGGCGCTTGCCCTCACGCGTGGGTTGCGCTTGCATAGCTCCTTTCGATGGGGGCATTTCAACATGCGCATTTTGGGAATTGTGGCGGCCTGCGCCACTCTGGCTGGCTGCGTGACAGCCGGCGAGACTGTTTCGTTCAAGGCGTCTAATCCGCAGCAACAAGCTCTTATGCGGGACGGGCAACCTGCCCTTGTCTCTCGACAGAAAAGCTCTGTGGTGCTCGTTCGACCGGCATCCCGTCAGCTACAAGCGAACGGCCGGCCCGTGTTCGTGGTGGGCATCAATAATTTGAGTCGACAGCCTGTCGAGTTTCGAGTCGGACAAGTAGAGGCGATCCAACACGCCGCCGGGTCCGACTTTGAAATGAAAATCGTGACCTATGAGATGTTGGTTCAGGAGGAAAAGAATCGGCAGATTGCGGCTGCGCTTCTGACAGGCGTGGCCGCCGGCGCCAACGCATACAGCGCCTCTCGCGCTGGTTACGGCAGCTACACGACACCGAACGGCCGAACCGGCACGTTCTACAGCCCAACGGCAGCGGCCATTGCTCAAGGCAACGCAGCTGCTCAGAACGAGGCGATGATATCTGCGACGATCGAAACTGGTCAGCGCAACATGGCCGTGCTCGAGCAAGCGGTAATCAAAGACAACACGCTCCTGCCCGGCGAATGGTATGGAGGCCAACTGCACCTTGCGCCGCCGACGGATCAGGGCGGAGCCCAAAAGAGCTACACGATCGTGATCACTGTGGGGCCCGATCGCCACGTCATTGACGTCGCTCAAGGGCCGCCGGGAGTTTAGTCAGATGAATATAGTCCAACGGAAGCAGCGTCGCGAGCGGCGGCGGCCCAAAGCTCTCTCGATCATTGTTGCAGCAGGTGTTTTAATTTGCGCGTCCATGAAGCCCGCCAAAGCTGACTGCAGCAGCGCGATTTCATCGTATAATTCGGCAGTGAGCGACATCGATAGCTATCTGAAGCGCTACACTCGTTGCCTGAGCTCGAGCAATGGGTCGGACGATTGCGCTTCCGAGTTTCGCCGCTTGCGCTCTGCTCAAAACGACTTCGAAAGCGCAGTCTCGCAGTACCAGGCGTATTGCCGAAGGTGAGCAGTGTGACGATACCGCTCGGGCTCGAGCGCAGATCGTGTTCACGCAGACTACTACCAGGTCTTCGCGGTCGATTACGGCAGAGGAAATTAGGCCCGCCGAGCTATGATTGTGACTGAAGTCCAAAATCAGGCGATTGTCGCCCGAATGGCGCTGATCGTCGGTGCAGATCGGTTCGATCGGCTCTTCCGAGCTGTCCGGTTCGACGAAGTGGACGGCGATATCCTCTACGTCTATGCACGAGACGAGGATGCCGCAGCTGAGATGGAAGACGAGTTCGCGCTGCACATTTCGATCATCGCCTCGAAGATCCTCGATCGCCAGATCAATGTAGTGCTCGTTCTCCCGCGGCAGCTCATGAAATCGGGACAATAGCTGTCCACAGACCGTCCCTGGAACAGGTGGACAAGATTGAGCCTGCACATTTCGAATCCCTGCTCTGTGCTATGCGCCGGAACGGCGGGTTTGGATGGCGATTCCTTCCGCGTCGATGGAGTTCGTGATGTTGATGTTCCGGGAGCGACGCCCTGCTTTTCGCACGATCGAAGGCTGGGCTCGGTCGGTGTTGCTGGAAGCTGGCGCCATTCGTGAATGCGAGGAGCATGGTTGGATGCAGGACCGCACTGATCCTCATGCCCGCGATCGCGCGATCGAGATTGCTCGAGAGACGCCGCCGCACGGGGTCTCGCCAGAGGCGGCTGCCGTCGCCGTAGCGGAAGTCCTGGACGGGATCGGCGACACTTGTCCCGAGTGCCTGCCCGAAGACAGGCACTGAAGCCAGCGACTATTTGGTTCGGGGTTTCTCGCTTGGCTGCGTCCACTCAAAGGACCAGGCAAGATCGGCCTGACGGGCTAGGCGAAGCCCTTTCCGCTTTGCCTTCAGAAAGTGTCTACCCCCAGAGATACTCCAGCAACGCCTTGCTTTCCTTCAAGTCGCGAATATCGAAGCCCTGGTTGAACCAACCGTAGACGGGCGCGAGAAGACCGCGTGCTTCATCAACCTTATTCTGATTGCGCCAGAGTCGGGCGAGACTGACGGCAGACCGAAGTTCCCAGAGTTTCGCCTCCTGCTGGCGAGCAATCGCAATGGCGTGGTGAAACTCGGTCTCCGCCTCGGCCTCGGCGCCCGGCCGAGCCGCCAGCATCAACTCGCCTCGTCGGCGATGCAGTTCGGCCTCGAACCATCGCACCCCCAATTTCTGGGTTAGTGCCAAGGCGTCGGACAGTTGACCGAGGCCGGTTTCAAATCGCGCAGCCTTTGCCTCGGCTGCCGCGAGCTGCGCGAGGTAGAATGGAAGAGTCCATGCTGCGCCGGAGGCCTGGAATCCCTCGATACCGCGCCGCAGTAAGTCCACCCCGGCTTCGGCGTCGCCGGCCTCGGCCAGCGTCCAGCCGCGATATGCCGTCCCCATCGCGAGAAAGAAGGCAAAGCCCTGCTCGGTGGTGAGCGCAACTAGCTCCTCCGCCCGTCGCCCAACCATATCCGCATCAT
>Ga0209389_1001675_pt1 | contig 15963 bp, 5 predicted proteins | sample CowpearedBW_FD_187526 | JGI IMG/M metagenome (GOLD analysis project Ga0209389, IMG submission 187526) | Root nodule microbial communities of legume samples collected from California, USA - Cow pea red BW (SPAdes) (version 2) | ecosystem: Host-associated > Plants > Roots > Nodule | place: USA...
TAACTATATATATATATATATATATATATATAATAACTGCAGATATTATAAGAAGCTTAAATTAAAATTACATACAAAATGCTCAACTTTACAGGCAATTTAATGGATACAGAATTTTTATATGTATGCTTGTTTTTTCACTTTCAACTTCAAAAAAGAACTTCACGGTGATCCTCTGCAGATAGTTGATGAAGAGCACAAAAATTTTTCTAGCCAGCTCCTATCTTAACAGACGTTGGTCTTATGATTACATTGGACTTCGCCCCTTGGTCCGTGGAGAACAACAGATGAAACTCCACTGTTTTCAAAATAACTCGCAAAGTCTTACTGCAAACATAATGTGAAGAGATATTACTTATTAAGAAGTCATTTAAATAAATATTAAAAAAATAAATAAAAAAACTAACCAAGCGTCTGGCTTGAAAGTAGTATCTCGATAGTTCAACTTGAAAATGAATTAACTTTGACATAGTTAAAGGATGACGAATGGCAATATTCTTTAGGAAGTTAGCTTGGATTCTTAAGTCTAAAGAACGTCTAGAGAAGTGGATTTGGAAAGAACAATTTCCCACGTATTTTAACACAAACAATTTGTCTGACTTATCTACATAGAAAGATCTTAAATCATTCTAGCCTTGGGTAATCATTGGAGTGTGAATATCCATGTTGCAGGTAACATTGTGAACATTTACATTTGTAATCAACAATGGTCCACTGTGGACCAATGTCCTTCCTATATTGTATTATGAACAGTCGGTCGACGTGTCCAAAATCCTTCAAAGATTAACATGTTCAGAATAAAGAAGTAAAAATAAAGATAAAAAAATGTGAAGGAATCAAAAAATAAACCTGGTCTTTTAGAAACATAGTAATGAATCCGCCAATAAGTTATATAGAAAGTATGGATTGTGGGGTGGGCATGGATTCCAAGGCAGGATAATAGAGTGGTGATGAAGAAGATTTGTAAGAGAAGAAAATTGGTAACACAAGAAAAAAAAAGATTTTTCACTTGTTAGTTGGTAATGAAGAATTACAAAAATTGGGAATATATAGAAAGAGAATAGGAGAAGTCATACTTGTTCCAAGAGTCTGTACGTACTGGTCAGCCTGCTTCGACATTATTGCAACTCCTTGGGAATAAACATTTTAAAAAATATGTAACAATTATAAGAAACAAACTCGTTAAACAAAAAATTATACAATATAAGCTTTATAAAATAAAAATAATAACATTAGAACAAATCCTAAAATATTAATTATCAAATCAAAACTCATAAAATGAATAATTGCAAATATTAGGAATATTTATAAAGAGAATAGCAGAAGTCATACCTGTTCCAACAGTCAGTACTTAATTGTCATCCTACTTCAAAATTATTGCAATTCCTTGGGAATAAACAACATAAAAATAAGTACGAATTATAAAAGAAACTCGTTAAATAAAAAAATTTACAAATACCAATAAATGCTCCATTAACTTTTAAGAAGATAATAACAAAACAAAAAATTGGACCTCTTCACTTCAAACATTTAAACAAAAAAAAATTAGCATCAAAAGAAAAATCACTTAGATAAAAGAAAATATCAAAAGAAGATGATTGCTTTGCTTGAGAAAGCTGAAAAATAACCAAAAACTACATAAAAATATGAACTTTACATACCATTTTCATTATGCTACGAAAAAGATCAAAGTTCAAATTTTTTGTTGTTTAAGACTCTTGCATGTCTTCGATCTATTGAACACCAAATCACTTAGATAAAAGAAAATATCAAAAGAAGTATATTTCTGTGATTGAGAAAGCTGAAAAGAAACCAAGAGGTGGGTAAAAATATGAACTTTACATACCACTTTCGTTCTGCAACGAAAAAGATAAAAGTTCAAGTTCTTTGTTGTTTAAGACTCTTCATTGTCTTCGACCTCTTCATTTCAAGCATTTAAACAAAAAGAAGTTAGCATTAACATAAAAATCACTTAGATAAAAGAAAATATAAGAAGAAGATGAAGTCTTTGCTTGAGAAAGCTGAAAAAAATCGAAAGCTGAGAAAAATTATGAACTTTACATACCACTTACATTCTGCAACCAAAAAGATAAAAGTTCAAGTTTTTTACTCTTTAAGACTCTTGCATGTCTTCGACCTCTTCATTTCAAGCATTTAAACAAAAAAAAAGTTAGCATCAACACAAAAATAACTTAGATGTAAGAAAATATAAGAAGAAGATGAACTCTTTGCTTGAGAAAGATGAAAAAAACCAAAAGCTGGGTAAAAATATGAACTTTACATACCACTTACATGTTTCTGCAACCAAAAAGATAAAAGTTCAAGTTTTTTGCTCTTTAAGACTCTTGCATGTCTTCGACCTCTTCATTTCAAGCATTTAAACAAAAAACATGTTAGCATCAACACAAAAATCACTTAGATAAAAGAAAATATAAGAAGAAGATGAACTCTTTGCTTGAGAAAGCTGAAAAAAAAATCGAAAGTTGTTTGAGTGAGAAAGAGAAATATGAAGCTGAATAGGTTGTGTTTGCCATGGTGTTATCTATGAGTGAGAAAGAGAGATGAAGCTGAAGATTATCTAGAGGCCATGGTGTTGTGTGCGACTGAGAAAGAGAGAGAATAACCGAAAGAATAGTCGGAGGCCATGGTGTTGTGTGTGAGTGAGAAAGAGAGAGAAGAAGTTGAAGAGGTTTGAATGTGTGTGAGTGAGAAAGAGAGAGAATAAGCTGGAGAGGTTTGAATGTGTGAGTGAGAAAGAGAGAGAAGAAGCTGAAGAGGTTTGAATGTGTGTGAGTGAGAAAGAGAGAGAAGAAGCTGGAGAGGTTTGAAAGTGTGTGAGTGAGAAAGAGAGAGAAGAAGCTGAAGAGGTTTGAAAGACGATGAGAAAAAGGTATTGTGTGTGGGACACGGAGGGTCACAAAAAAATAGTGTGACAGTGATTTGTTTTTTATTTATTTTTTATCTTCAAAATTCTTAGAGATTGACACGTAACCATATTTCGTGTTGTAGAAAGTAAATTTTGAATGGAAGTAGTTCAGAAATATTAAAATATTGAAGAAGTTGCCTTTTGTTAGTTTAGAATTGTATATAGTATTAGATTTAAGTTGTATTATTTGAATATTCCTTTTTTCATTTAATTTTCTTTTTTACATTAATATTAATTTAAAAGACTACTTGTACTATAACTTGTGTATTTTTTTCTATTTTTACTTAAGTTTATTTGTTGTAATTAAAAGTTAATTATTTTCTTAATTTAATTAAAAAGATTTTTTTTAAAGAGAAATATGAGTTTTTTTTCTTCAATTGTTTGCTATTAGAATATTGAACTAGGCAATTTCTTTCTACACCCATGTTTTCTACATGCACCCCATAGTTTTGAAAATACTGAACATTCCCTACGTTAATGATTTTAGGAAGTGAGAATACTAAAGAGTTGTCAGTGTGTAGTGGTGTCTTTGAGGTGGTTGTCAGTGGTGATTCTAGGTTCCCGATTCCTAGTGTTGATTGGTGATAGGAGTTGACAACATTGTGTAGATGAGTTTCTATTTTCCATCCTTTTTGTTTTATTTCTATATTGTGCACTACAAAGATTTTCTTTCTTTTTTTTAGAAGTTTTTCTTTTTTCTTTTTTAATCTGAAATGCAAAATTCAAAATATAAAATTTGTATTTCAGAATGCACAACCTAGAATATAAAATATATTGTGAATTTTACATTTTAGAATACAAAATTTGTATCCACTTATAAAAATTGTTCACAATCTCTTTTACAAATTAATAATGTTGGTCTCATCCTTCCTTTCACTTGGGATGCACCACCTCTCGTTCTACCATAACTTTGTATAGTACATAATTCTTACATAAACAAAAGCCACAATATATTAGCCAAAAAAACATATTTAAGTTTTACAAACACATTCAAGATCGTGCATTCTAAAAGATATCTTTAGGTCTGGAAATACATTCTAGGATGCATAATATTAAGAATGTAAATGATAAATTTAATATATTATGGATTGTGTAAGAAGATATTAAGCATATTTCCTAAGAGATAGAATGTTTATAAGGGGTGTATAAATTTGAATTAAATCCCAAGAATATAGGAATATATTTCCAAGTCCTTTTGTTTGTTATTTTCCCTTGAATATAGGAATATATTCCCATGAATATAGGATATCTAGTTCCGGTGTAAGAGTCTCACTATTAAAGAAGAGTTGGAGTAGTGGTGAGGTATCATAGTGAAATATCCTAACACAGTTTCAGAGATAAATCAAAGAAGTAAGGAGAGTTTTACTTGAAATGTTAGAGTTTGAAGGGAATTTGGACTTAAGAGGATTTTGAAGAAAAATTTGTAGAGTTGTTTAGAAATGTTGAGTATCTAGGTAAATGGAGATGATTATCTTGCTTTCTTGTTTTCTGGTTTTATTGTTTTCTTGGTTGAATGAGTTGAAAGTTCTGATTTCTTGAGTTCATGGATAATTGGGAAACTAGTTTTATGTGATGGTATGATTATATGATTGATGTGTGATGTGTCTCAACACAGGTGGACTATGTGTGAGAAATCCTATATGGGCAATGATACTTTGTGGACCATATGAAACTGTGTGTGAGCATGGGTGGACATTATAAGTCTCTGTGTGAGCATAGGTGGACTTTGTCAATCTCTATGGGAGCTCCTTCAGTCTCTCTGTGAGCAAGAGTGGACTTTGTAAGTCTTTGTGTGAGCATGAGTGGATTCGGTAACTCTCTCTGTGTGAGCATGAGTAGATGTAAATATTTGTGTGAGTATGAATTGGTAATCCTGTATGGGTTGAGATATACGATAAACTCTGGGGAATGAGTGAGAGGTTGGGAGCTCTTTGTGAAATAAAAAGTTGATACTTCCAAGTGAGCAAATGCCTAAAAACCATGTGGGAGTAATAGTTGGTAGTTTCACATTAGTAGGGTATATGGTAACTTCGTGTTAGTTAGTGGAGGTTTTGTGTGAACTTGGGACTTTGTGTGAGTCTAAGACCTTGTGCTACCAAATAGTGGTTAAAGTTTCTAAGAAACTATGAATGCATGCTCTACATTAAGATGCATGAACTACTATGTATAAGACAAATTAACACAAATATCACTTAAAATTGTCATTTCCCCGACAACGACGCCAAATTGTTAAATCCCTAGTCGCATAGATATCTATAAAAAAATCCTAAATTCTCCGTTTGTGTAGAGTAGGGATCAACCAAGGTGTCAATTCAAAGAAATGGCAAAAAATTTGAGTAATTCTAATGTTTAAATATGTCCTAATGATGAGGAATATGAATGGAACATATAACAATCACCATAAACAACTAAAACAATGCAAAATTACAAAAACCAAAATTGTTTGTGGAAAGTCCTAAGAGAAAATAATATGCATACTAAGTGTTTGATGAAATGTTTATGAGAACCCAAACTGTGTTTTATGCAAAACTAATGCATGGAACGTATTTCAATGAATATGGCTACATATGAAATGAATTAAGAACTTTCAACTCAATCAAAATTATCATAATTGCATCAAAAAAAAAAAAATTGGACAAACAATGCTCTAAAAACGTGACTGATTTTACAGCTTTATGGAAAATGAATGCTCTATTATGCAGATAGCTCTATGTTATGATATCAACGTAAACATAATATCAATATGAAAACATGTTTGAAACAATATTAATTGAAGATTAAAACTTAATAACAAAAAGAGTAATTGCAGAACAAAATTCATAAAATTAGGAACAAGAAAACCTAACTAAATGGTAGGAACTGGAAACAAAGAATTAAAGTTGGATTTGAATGCATAACCATGAACCAAATGTGGAAACAAACATGAAATATTAATTAGAATTGGAATTTAACAACATGAATTGAAAATCAATATTCAAACCTAAGAGAGAACCATTGGCACAAGTAATAACGAGAATAAGGGTCAAAGTTGGAAAATATGATTCAAGTATGCAAATTTTGGATTAAATGTAGATAGTATATTTCAAACAAGTTTCTAAAGCTAGAACAATGAATAAATTACACTAAAACTTCAAAAATTGAAACTGGAATGAAAAATTGCATTAAACCTATGACTAACAACATTAATAGTAGAAAAAAAATTAAAACAACTAAAATGGAATATGTGTGGTATATTAAGATGTGTAATCTGGATTAAGACAATAAAGAAATCAATCACAACCTTTCTTTCCCTAAACTTGACTAAGAATCCAATTCATGGGTTCATAGAAGATACGAGATCAATCAGAACACTAAAACGCAAATTCTATATAAAAAAATGAGTACAACTTGCAAGGTCAGAAAATAGCCAGCATATGATTGTGTTCACATCATTTTAAGTTCTAAATTACATTCAAGAATATGAAACATAGATACTAAATTGAATTAAACCAGAAATAGTGAATAAAAGGTATAAAATGAAATAAGGAACATTGTAGCTATGAAGAACAAGATGAAAAAGAGAAAACAAATATGAATTAAACCAATCAAACATCAGGAAACATCAAGAACTTGGACTGTAAAACTTGAATTTGCATTGAAAGCATATAGAACCTGTATCTGACTCCTAAATTAACCTAATACTAAGAAAGCCAATATTCTAAACAAATAATAAATGAACAAAAGCAAACCTTATATAGGCTTAAGAAAATTTGAAACTGGAAAATGAATGGGTAAAAATTGCCTATTACCGGTCATAAACTAATCAACTGATTGTACATACAAATCAACCTATTAAATTCACTTATGATCATATTACATTAGCTGGTTTTTCAGAGAGTGGAGTAACTTTTCAGATTTCTAAGCGTGAAAACAGTAAAACGCATTTGGAAAAATCTCTCTGAATCACATAGTGTGCAACTTGTGAGTGGAATATATTTTTTTTCTTGGAACATATTTTGCTTAGTAAAAAATTTTCATAGTTGTGATAATCGATTACTAGGAGTGAATAATCGATTATTACATGGTATTTTCTGTAAATCTTGCTTCATTTGAATAATCGATTATTACAGAAGTTTTATGAAAAATAAAATCTTCCCTGAGTGATCTTTGTGCATGCTTCTTTATGACTCTCTAATCTTAAGTCTTGCACACAATTTATTCACTAGTATATGCTTATTACAAAAGCTTAATCATATACATAAATAAAACACAAGTCTTCTAATATCTTTTGTCATCACTTTGAGTTCTTGGACTTGCTTTTATCATCATCAAAATTTACTCTCTAATATTGATCTTCATCATCTTCTTCTTTTGCCAACAATCTCCCCTTTTTTTTATGATAATCAAAATATGCTTTATAGCCTTTTGTAATACCCTACAAATTCACAACTATACAAGAGAAAAAGCATTAAATAGTCTTAAGGAGTCATGATTTGCTTTAAACTTTTCGCCCCCTTTTTTATCATAAACAAAAAAAAATGAATTCTCGAGATAACACCCCCTAAATCAGATAACTTAATAAAGTTGAACTCCCCTTAAATCAGACAATTCAAACAGTACTAAAAACAAAGGAAAAGTTATTTTATTAATTTAAAATTCAACACTCAAATCATCATTATCGTCAACAAAATAATGATCAAAATTTTCTTCTAAGTGCGAAACTCTAGTGTCTAAATTTATAACTAAACTACACACCTTCTTCATGCCTAGTTCCTTGAACAATGGACATTTCTTCTATCCTCTTACACATATTAGAAATATTTTTTTGCATGGAGGAGGAATACCTAACTACATCATTAGAAGAACCAACAATAGGAGCATCCTTCACTAGTGCAAGGAAGGGAAATGATAGCGGTTATCTCCACCTTTTGGTTGCGAGTGCGCACCTGAGGCATATACTACCAAGGTAAAAAGGTAGATCTTTATGCATCGGTTATGAACCCGAGGCATATTTAATAGTTACTACCTCGGTTTCCGCCTAACTGAGGCCTAACAGAGTATCAGGAATTAAAAAAAAATTGAATATAGTTTCTGCCTCGGGTCTGGTCCAACCGAGGCATATCAACATTTTTTTTAATCAAAAGAAAATTTTGAAATAACCTTCTGCCTTGGTATTGGTTACAACCAAGGCATAAAGGTATTTTTTTTTTAATTCTAGTCTTGTTATATTCATATCTAAGACATTTAACCTGCAAATTTTGAACCAGAAAACCAAAACCAGCCAAAAACAAAAGCCAAATGCTATTCAAACAGAAAATGTGACAAAATACTTAAATATTATTCATATTAATGTATCATTCATTACAATATCATATGCTTCCATAAACAAATATACCAAGTACTATTGTACATTTGTATAATGTACTTCGCCACAGCTATCCTTAAATATTTGATGGACTTGACGAAGATTGATGTAGTGGTACTGAACCTCTGCACACAAGAGAATAATTTAAATTAGTATATAAACTAAGACAAAATTGCAGATAAGTATTTGATATAGTGAAATTATTATTGTTTCCTAACCACTTATGATATGAGCACGTACAATGGTTAATATCCATTGCATTACACAATAACCACACTCATATGAGTCGGTTTGTAAATTACACTATAATGAATGCACAATTTTAAGTAATTGAGGAAGAAAAGAAATTGAATAATTATAATATTGTAGACCAAAATAGCAAACCTGGAGGCCAAACCATGCTAGCCTTTTTGTCATAGCAGTTGATTTCCCTAACAACATGTTATGTCCAACAATTGAACTATGAAAAATGTAAGGTGTTAAGATACAATTATAACTTGAGGTTCTTACCAATCTATAACTTGTCTGGGATGGTTAGGAGGAGGCTCGTGCAAGGAACAAAGCCACACAAAAATGTTGTCCTTCATGGAAATCACAACTAGTTGTCAATGATGCCTGCCATAAAAAAAATCATTATTGTACCTTAAAATAATATATTATAATTAGAAGTCAACAAACTACACTTACCTAGAAATATAGGGGACAAAATATACTTCCTTCCTTCGTCCAAAGCACTGGGTAACGTATGCTTGAATGTCATAAAATTTATTGCCTACATGAGTGAGTTAGGGGTCTATCAACCCATATACATCTCTTAACCCCATATTGTTACTGACACCAAACATATACCTACACACAAAAAAATTATTTAAGATAAGTTACTAGATAAATTAATTAAACATAATGAATAGTTTAGATGCTTACATCTTCCATAACTAAATAAGGGTAATATTTAGTTCTTTTGTCCCCGACACAAGCTCTAAGACATCTTGCTAATGCAAGTACATTAGGATGTCACTATCTCTCCCAAATACATCTGAATCCCATGGAACTACCATCGGCTTATCACTTATGATGTCAGCAAGCTGGTGTAATGCACCAAGAGGATCGTCCAGAGATATTGGGATCTTTATAGGTTCAAGACTTTCCACTTCATGCGACTGTTATTACATGGAAAAGACAATTTGATTGTGAACATAATTAACATGTAAACTTAAAATGCAGAGTACTATAAGGTGGGTTTGGGGATCCATACTGAGGGGTCAGAAATAGAACCAACCAAATCTTTAGACCAGGTAAGGAAAGACTGAAAGGCATGTTTCACAATATATACCTCATTTGTTGGCAAGGGAACTAAAGCATCTGGTACAATAACTTCCTCTACCATGACCTTAACCTCATCATCCATCAGCTCCAAACCATGAAGAACAATGGCTGCCTCAAATACTGTTCCACAAGCCACTAGTGTCTTCCTTGTACCATGCAGAACATATAGTTCACATCAATGAGTGTCGTCAAAGACAATATTAATGTTATTTTATTTAATCACAATTATGGAAGATCATAACTTTGCACAAAATGATTGTTAATTTTACCTATTGGGGGCACAAAAGGTTCTAGTTAGGGAATTAGTTGTAGAAGGATGCCTTAACCACTAAAATGTTGCTCGAATTGATGCATAACCCTTTTAGTGATTTGTTTTGTCAACCGTTGTGTCAGTTTTTCTTAATACTCAACACTATGTGTTCATGCCGACTCCTGATGCAACAACACACACCGAGGTGCTCAGGTCGTCCAATTGCTATAGCAAGAATATCATGACGACCTTCTGGAATGAAAGTACCTTGGGAGCTTTGCTCAACCAAGGAGCCCTACATTATAACAAAAGAAAATTAATAGAAAATTTGTATAAAATGATATTATTGTTTAAAGTAAAGTTAACTCTTACAATTTTTTCATATATTTCTCGTGCAGTTTCAGAAGTGTTGGTGCCCGATGATCGTAGATGGGCTAACTTCCACTTTTGGGGGCCTAGACTTTTCTTTTTTCTTCAATATCTTTTCTTCAAGCTTTCTATGCCCACCACAAGACAATAAGTGTGGGTTTTTATTTTGTTTACTTATCGCTTGGGCACTTATTGCGTGGTGAGTAAATCCAGTCTCAATCCATACGTTTATATACTGAAATTGTGTGAACAATTTCAGTAATCTTTAAATGAATGATCACCTCTTCTAGTTTATTGCACACATATCTAAAATTTCACAAAATTTTGCCAACATTTCGCATTGATCTTCAGGTTACACGAAATGGAAATGATTATTAACCACAATCAAATATGCGCCCAAAAATCAATACAAAACACAGTTGACAAATATTCATGAATATTGAGATATGTATATTAAAATAGACATATGCACTAATAAACTATTAAAAAGTTATTAATCTTCTTAAATTATCTAACCAAAAAATTCAAGATTGAATACATTTAAATTATTTATATTGTCTCTTTTTGAAAAAATACATCTTATTTCAATAAAAACAACTTGGAGACAATAATAATTTTCGTATTCAATCTCAAACATGAAACTAAGGCTAACTCCATGCAACAACAATCTCAAATCAAACAAAATAAATCAATTTATTTAAGCATATATAATTAAGTAAACATACAACAACATACATTTATTTTAGCATGTAACTAAATCAATTTATGTAACATACAAAAAATAAACAATGTATTCAAAAATTATAGGCTTAGAGTAAATTAAGAACCTGGGGGCGTGAAATGTGAGCAACAATGGACGAGAATACAACAATACCCACAATACCACAACAGGGGGCAACAGTACCTGAATACAGAGGTATCACAAATGCACCTATCAATAATAGGATCCAAACTAACTTATGAAATTTGGAAAAGCAAGGAAAATTGATAATTTTACATATACCAAAATTTTACATAATTTCAAATAGCAAAGAAAGTATATTGCATAGTTCATCATCATCAATCCCATCTTTAAAAGCAAAGTATTTTCCATCATCAACAATCTCATCTTTACAAGCTTCAAAAAATTGACAAACTTAATTTCTGTCAAAATACAAACCCACTTTCTATCATAAATCATCACAAACTCAAATTCAACTATGAAAACTCAACAACATACAAAAGGAAACGCAAAAAAGAGTAATAGATTTGAATCAAAAATGAGAAAAGGTAAAAATGAATCGTACAAAGGGGCAAGATTCACGCCAGCAATGGAGGAGCCACAAGAATGACCAATGTGATGGCCAACCGATGCGGTGGTGGGGCAAAAGCAGTGGTGGCGCGCTCTCTTTCTTCACTGAACCAGATTTACTGCCTCAGTTGATTCGAAACCGGGGCATAAACAAGAATATGCCACGGTTCAAAGCATAACTGAGGCATATTCTCACGCAAAATTAAAAAAAAAAATAAAGGCACGTGGAAAAATTCTACCACTTATAGGCCTCGGGTGGAAAAGTCCGTTGTAGTAAATAATTTTATGCCTCGGTTCAGTGGGACCCAAGACATAAAATTGTCCCATCATTTTAAAATTTTAAAAAGGCGGGAAAGTTGAAATTTTTGGCAGTGTTATTGCCTCAATTGTGAATATAACCGAGGCATAAACGGTCATAGGCCTCGATTGTCTGGAGAACCAAGGCATAAAAGTTTATTTAAATCACAAAAATGACACTACGTCTCTATATACCTCATTTGTGCTAAAACCGAGGCATATAGGGCATTGTCTAAACATGAAACTGCACTAGTACTCTAACATTTCTTGATCATCCTCAGACTCGTCATTTGGCAAATCTCCTTTTGGAATGTAAGTATTTCCAAGAGGAATGAGACTAATTTGTTTGAGAGCACTTTTTCCAATTTTGTTTGATGCAAGAGTGTGCTGAACAAGTTCTCCCGTAGTACTCACACCTTTGTATTCACAGATTCTTGAAATAAGAAGTGAATAGGGGAGAGGGTATGCAGGATACCCTTTGGCTTTGAGCATTGTATCAACTATTAAACTTGACCAGTCAATAGTGATATGATTTAGTAGTTCATAAATAATCAAAAGATTTGTTTTCGTGCATTGTGCATGATTGGAGGCCCTTGGACATAAAATCTAGACAATTAAGTAATGTATAAGCCTCTCATCTATTTTTAATCCTCTAACCAAGAGTTGTTTTACAATGTACTGTTGAGGATTTTTTAGAAAGGATCTAAATGCCAGTAGCCTATTTAATCCTTCAATCCTAACTAGCACATTGACAACATCTTCTCGAATTAGAAACTTTGCAACATTTACCCAAATATCATTGTCAAGGATTATGCCTATACCTTTGACTTTGTTGAATGTTACCCTATCTTTGTACTTAAAGTTGTAATAAAATACTCTTACCAAGTCAGGATAGTAGGTGCCTTGCAACTCCACAAAGAATTTGAGCTCTTGGTTAGTCAACAATTGAGGAAATTGGAAGCTAGATGCATTGAACCAATTTGTGTCAATAAACTTAGGTGCAATTAATTTTCTATCTTTCTAAAAAGAAATGAACTCAATGCCCCGTTCCTTATCATAAATCCAACCTTCAACGAAGACTTTTATTTTATCTTGTCTAGTAGGCGTGAGCACTCCTTCTACTAGTAGGAAACTTTCTTCTTGAACATTTTGCAATTTTGAATGTAAGATTTTTGGGAAAAAGGAATTTGTAGAGGAGAGACGAATAGAGAAAAAGGAATTTTAAAAGCTTTGGTTGGGAACATATATATTGGAATTTTTGAAGTTATAATGTTTCAAGGATTTTAGGGATTTCCAAACATGTAGTGACTTGATGAAATAATCTCTAATCCTAAGTCCTTCACACAATTTATTCACTAATATATAACTTATTACAAAAGCTTAATCACAAACATAAATAAAACATAAGTTTTCCAATATCTTTTGTGATCACTTTGAGTTCTTGAACTTGCTTTTATCATCATCAAAATTTACTTTTTAATACCAATCTTCATCTTCTTCTTCTTTTGCCAACATAGGTTACATTGCTACTCGGTTCAACTTTTAAGACTTCAAGAATTACCAACAACCAGTTGTAATTCAATTTTCACCCAACGAATTGTTAATTACAGCTATCCAACACTAGACCAAAACTTCTCAACTCCACATCTCAAGTTCACTGCACAACACCTTAAATTCCTCATTGCAGTAAAATCTCAAAATTGAAATACACATCACAAATGCACAAGAACTACCTTTTATTACTTATGAAGACTAAAACAATACAAAAATACTAATTGAACGAAAAACTATCTAAAAACACTTTATTAATACATTTTCACAAAAAACTATTTTTTACAATAAAAATTGAAAATGAATTAAAACCAAAGAATTATAACCAAAGAAAACCCTAAAAAAGTGCTTTTAACAATGAAACACATGACAAAATAGGGACATAACAAATTCCATATTTGTTGATTATTTATTATTGAGTGAGTATTTTTGGAACAACACTTTAGTTCTTACCAATCTTTGAGACTTTCTGGATAAATACTATATCAATTATTCATTCACATTACCAAAAAAAGGTTGGAAAGTGAGAAAAGGGGCTTCGAGGAGATTGTGAGAGACATTGTTGGCATCGTCTAGGTGAATCCTACCATCATCTGTGAGATTGTCTTTTCTCGATGGTTTTGGCGAGGTTGAAGGAGAGTCTTCATCTTGAATGTTAATCTCAATCACAATTTCTGGAACAAGCATTCATTTTTGCATGCAAACATTTAACCAAAAAAAGTTGGTTATATTAGTAAAAACAAATGGTTATATAGGTTACACAATTGGTTAATTTGTGAGGTTGCCTTGGACATTGTTTATAATGCATTCAATTCCATATTTCTTGAATGTTGATGACACATTCACAATTTTAGGAACAAGCCTTCTTTTCTCTATACAACCATTCTACCAAATTAGGTTTGTTATATTAGATTAAAAATAGAAGAAGTGGTAATGTAGGTTACATAGTTGGTTAATTAGTGAGGTTACCTTGGACAATGTTTATAAACCATTCAATTCCATATTCCTTACATGTATGACTCATTCATAATTTTTTGAACAATCCACCATTTCTCTATGCAAGCATTCTACCAAAGGAAAAGTTGGTCATATTAGACAAAAAAAAAGTGGTTATATAAGCTACAGGGTTAATTGTTTAGGTTACTTTAGATAATGTTTATAAAGCATTCAATTCCATATTAGTTGAATTCTGATGAATCATTCACAATTTTTGGAACAAGACTTCAAATTCCTATGCGAACATTCTACCAAAAAAAAGTGGCTATATAGGTTATACAATTGGTTAATTGGTTAGGATACCTTGGACAATGTTTATAAATCATTCATTCCATATTCCTTGAATGTTGATCACTCATTTATAATTTTTGGAACAAGCCTTCATATCTCTATACAAGCATTCTACCAAAACAAAGTTGATTATATTAGTTCACAAAAGTTGTTACATAATTTACAAAGTTGGTTAATTTTTCAAGCTTTCTTGGATAGAATTTATAAAGCATTGATCCCCATATTCTTTGAATGTTGATCATTCATTTGTAATTTCTAAAACAACACTTCATTTCTCTAAGCAATCATTCTACCAAAAAAGAAATTAGTTATGTTAGTTCAAAATAGTAGTTATATAGGTTATATAGTTGGTTAATTAGTTAGATTACTTTAGACAAGCTATTAGAGGAGTTCAATAAAAGTGGTGATAAAGCTTTGAATTTCCTAATTTTGTGAAACCAATCATTAAGAGTTTATGGAAAAAAGACTTTATTTATTCTTGATTTACATTATAACACAAACTTGATTAAATTGGATTATAAACTTGGTTAAATGATGATGTCAACTTCGACAACCGCTTGGTCCAGACTGAACAATGTTAATAAAATCTTAAAATGCATATATTTTTATTGGAAAACACTAATTGAGAATTTCTATAACACTACTTGACTAAATTATGCATACATTGTGCCACAAACATGTGGGTTAAATTACTTCAAAAAGGTTGTGAAGTAAGTTATAAACTTAGGTAAATGAACACCTTGGATAACCACTACCACTTGCACAACAATGTTTATTAACCATTAAATTTCATAATATTTAGATGCTTATCAAGGATTTAGAGTATCTAGAAACATACTTTAATTATTGTTCATGTGCATTATAGAACAAAAATCAAGTTAAATAAGTTCAAAAAGGCAGTTAAATAAGTTATAAACTTGGTTAAAAGATCATATGACCTTGGAGAAGAACTTCAACTTTAGTCACAATGTTTATAAACCTTTGAATTTCTTTATTTTTGAATGGTCACCAATAACTGTTAGTTTCTGGAAACATACCTTTATTACTCTTCATTTAGATTTTGAAAAAAAAAAAGTGGGTTTAATCAGTTAAAAAAATTAGTTAAATAGGTTATAAACTTGGGTAAATGATCATATGACCTTAGATAACTACTAAAACTTCGACAACATTAAGCTTTGAATTTCATAATATTTGAATGGTTAACAATGAATGATAGTTTATGGTGTAACATCCCATTTAAATAATAACATAATTAAATGAAATCTTACACCGGATAATATAAAGAGCCAAGTTGCGGAGTATAAGGTCACTCCTTACAGTTA
>Ga0209389_1001679_pt1 | contig 15954 bp, 21 predicted proteins | sample CowpearedBW_FD_187526 | JGI IMG/M metagenome (GOLD analysis project Ga0209389, IMG submission 187526) | Root nodule microbial communities of legume samples collected from California, USA - Cow pea red BW (SPAdes) (version 2) | ecosystem: Host-associated > Plants > Roots > Nodule | place: USA...
TATATATATATATATATATATATATATATATATATATATATATATATATATATATATATATATTTAAAATACTTTGGTTGGTAATTCAGTCACAGATGTGATAAAATAGCGACCATTTATTTTTTGTCGCTAATAATGAATCATTGTTTTTAATTAAATTACTTTTCGATCACTAAATCAGTGACAAAAACTAGAAACAGTTAGTTACAAATATGTTTTAGTGGCTAAATCGATGGTTAAATCAATGGCAAAAAAAAAATTCATCAACAATATCTCTTGTGCTACATTTATATACATATTTTTACCTGCTTATAATATTTTGACATTTAATTATGCTAAATAACAATCAACTCAAATATATAATGTATTAAAGACTAACATAAAAAATTAAAAGTATATATGTTACATGATCTAACATTAAAGCAAAATGGAAATAGTTCTAAGCAAATATGGAGTTATCATACAATTAAAATTATAAGTAATGGTCCTATGGTCTACCATCACAAGGCTAAGCTACTACATAAGGAGGAGAAGTTGGCATAGGATTCTTTAATTGGATGTGCTGCAAAATAACTTTTATTTGCTCATTTTATTGTCACATATGCCCTTCTTGTTGGAGCATGCATTCACTTTATTTCTCATGATTTTTCATCAAGAGCTCTATCTTTTCTTCAAGTGTTCTTTACTTGGCATCCTTTGCCATAAGTTTAGCGTTTAATTTTTGAGTAGTTTCACACATTTCTTTTATTTGATGAACTACTAGAGTTTGGTTGGTAAAGTAAGCACCTATAGAAGTAGTAAACGTTTTACTTAATGCACCAAGTCCATACACATTGCCTTTTTATTTCCACCTCCAAATACAATAAAGTATATTTCATTGTCATCAATGGAGACGATATGACATTTTTATAAAGATGATCCTTCAAGCATTTGATGTTGTTGGGCTTCATCTCGATATTGCTTATATTTGTCCTAAAAATGAAGTAAAAAATGTGATTATTTTGAAGAAAACTTGTAACAAACATTAAATTAGAACTTAAAGTTTAAACATACGCAAGGTCACAGATCTTATCATGACCCATTTTCCAGTTGTTAATTTTTTTTTTGTTCTTTCTACAACCTCCCATGTAGTTGGTGGTCATTCTAGCTTCTTAATCTACATATATTTAAGCACAACAAAAATTGAATACGTATGTCTAATATATTGTATTTAAATTAAATATAAAATATAAATAGATACTAAGATTACCATTTTCTCAAACTGAGTTGTTGTAGATATGGAACCACTATAATATGTAGAGACTCCCTTCTCAACAGCCCGATTTGCCTTGGCAACAACACTTTTTGTTTTAGAATTTTGTAGAACTCCAATGTAGGCTGCTTGAACAATTGTTGGAATTCAGGTTCCTATATCTTGACTACTCCTAACTTTGTTCATCGCATTTTTCAGAATACTTGAGCCTTTTGTATCAAAAATTGATCTTATGACTCGCTCTTGTTTTGGATCCCACTTATACTTTTTCTACATGAAAATTAAGTTAGGAAACAAACATAGTAGAATAATAAAATTGCATTTTAAACGTAAACATAATTGGAATTACCTTAAACTCTCCAAATCATTTGTCTCGAAGTTCAATTCGAATTTTCTTCCAATTGGGGTTGTGTTCATCAAATTGTTGCTCGATGATTTGTAAGATTATAGTAGAAGGACCATTTGTTGGTGTAAATCTCTGTTCAAACATAATGTCAAAATGGTAGATGCAAATAATGACATGTCGAACAATAAAAAATAAATTAAATTTTACTTACTCTTTTTTGTTAAGCATGAAGCCATGACCTTTGATTAACAACATTGTCAGACTCATACTTAGGTGCAACTAACCCTTGTATAGGTGAAGGTTGATTCATAGTGGGCTTTGTAGAAAAGGTGACAGGAGATGATTCTCCTATAAAATTATCAACATGATGCTCCTGCATTGTAGGAAGTGGGGGACCTTCACAAATAGGATGCGTAGATCAATTTCTTCTCCCCCACCACTGACATCAACAAGAGAATCTTGAATGAAGTCTAAATCAACATGTAGTAGTACTTGAAGTTGTAAAAGCTTATCATCTTAGTATGGAGTCTCATGCTCAACTTGATTTACTATATTATCAACAATTCTACTACGAGTTTTTGTCTTAATTACTCTATACCGACCTTGGTGACCCTTTGGATATTTGGTGTAATAAACTTTCTCTACTTGTTGTTCAAATATGAATGGATCATATGCTTTGTTATATTTTTGTGATTGCTTTACTTGAACGATTCCATACTTATCATCTACTTTAGTTTCTCTATTAGGAGTACTACCAAACCATTCACACTGAAAGAGAAGTAAATTCATGATTGTCAAGTCACTATACTCCAGTTGAATAATGTTAGACAATATTCCATGGAAATATGACCCTAATTGACCATAGAGGAATTCATGACTTCACCCCAAAGAACAATGTGAAATTTGTATCCATTGATAACATAAATATGCTATGATTCAACTTTTTTCTTAGGACCCCATGCCAAATTAACCAATAATGGATCTTGAATATTATTTTCTGGATTGAGAACCTAAATAAAAGATTTACATTATACTATGTCAATCTACATAGGAAATTTGTATAACTAGCAAATATGTAAACACCTACATATTGTTTGAACCATGTAGCAAAATAGGATGAAATGTCCCGACCAACTTCAAGTTCAGAAGTTGTTGGACTAATCTCTTGTAAATATTCAACATAAATACTGTAAAGAAGATATCAATTACTCAAACCCCACAAATTAACATAATTAACATGCGTGTGAAAGGAGTAAACATCATCTTACTCAATGTATGGTTGAACCTCTTCACAATTTTGAAGAACATACACTTAGGAAACATCATGTCTCTTTGGTTAAGATAATATGTCATGGATTTTCCAATTGCTCTTCCTAGATAATTGAAAATTGAAATGGAAGGATTACATGAAGAACCCTCACTTACTACAAGGTTACGAGTGATTCTAGTCCTTCTTGTTTCAACATGATCGCGATAATAAAATAAGGCAAATGTAGAGGTTTCCTCCACCAAGTGAGCTTCATAAATAGAGCCCTCCACCCTAGCTTTATTTTTTTCTTTCTTTTTTAGGGAATGTAAAAACCTAATAAAGAATGTAAATTGCATTGCTTAAAAAATGAAGGAATAAACAACAAATGTTGTAAAAGTGATTAGTAATTTTATACCTCTCAAATGGATACATCCAACCATATTGGATTGGACCACCAACTTTTGCCTCATAAGGAAGATGAATTGGAAGATGTTCCATGGATCAAAGAAGCCTGGTGATAATATTTGTTCCATTTTACACAACAACAGAAGTATATTTTCTTCCAAAATCCTTAAGTGTTCAACATTTAATGTTATGGAAGTTAATTCTATAAAGAAAAGACTTAATTCAACAACAACTTTCCAAATTGGTTTTGCTAATGAGTCAAAGACAATTGGAAGTAAACATTGCCTGAAAACATGACAGTCGTGACTTTTCATCCCATGTAACTTTCCTTTACTAAGGTCAACGCATCTACCTAAAGTGGAAATATATCTATATAGAAGAGTAAGTTCTTTAACCCATTCACAAATAGATACTCTTTGAGATTTGGTGAATCCATATGCTGCTTTTAGTTTGATAAGTTTGCTACGACCAATGTCTTTCAATTTTAGATCTTTTTAATTGCATATTTCTGCTACATCCAATCGAGCATTGTTTGCATCCTTAGTTTTTTCTTTGATATCCATCACAATGTCAAACACATTCATGACATTCTCTACTAGTGCATAACATCAATATTATGACGTAAAAATTGGGTTTCCTAATATGGCAACCTCCAAAATATACTTTGTTTCTTCCAATTATGTTTAATACCATACTCAGGAATATTCTCTTCTTGTAATTTAATGAATGGTGGTAATTGTACAACCATATTCCAAATACAAAAGTGGAAGAGGGGGGCAGTCTCAACAAACTTGTTCTTGAATGCCTTTTCATCCTTCCTAAATGGGTGATCAAGTGAAAGGAATTGACAGTGATAATCAAAATAGAAGATCTTGTGGTTATGACTAAGAGAGAATACCTTTGTTCTTTTTCATACATATGGGGCAAACGAATCTACCAGAAGTCATCCAACTTGATAACATGCCATAAGATGGGAAGTCATTCATTGTCTAGGTCAAAGTAGCTTTCATTGTGATATTTTGCCTCAATGACACATCATAAGTCAACATCCTTTCAATCCAGAGGATCTATAACTCATCTATAAGTGATTGTAAAAACACATCAATCTTATGCTTTGGATTTGAATGACCTATAATTAAAATTGTCAAAAACATAAATTCTCTTTTCATGCACATGGAAAGTAGAAGATTGTATGGAGTTAGGATAATTGGCCAACAAGAATAACTTTTTTCATATTGACCAAAAGGATTAAACCCATATGCACATAAACCTAATATGACATTTATTGGGTCTTGACTAAACTCTGGGTGCATTCTATCAAAATATTTCCAAGCTTATGCATCAGATGGATGACACAAAATAGATAGGTTCCTTTGATTCTCATTATGCCATCTCATTTGAGGTGCAATGGCCATTGAAGAGTATAGCATTTTTAGTCTTGGGATAATAGGAAAGTACCACACTTTTTTACAACAATCTTCTTTTCAATTCCTCCCCTGGTTATTATCTTATATCGATCCATTCCACAAATAGAGCAATTAGTCATGCTTTTATGAGAAATTTCTTTATAATACAACAAGCATCCTTTTGGGCAACAATAAATTTTTGTACAACCACAACCCAATTTTGCCACTAACTTCTTAGCTTCAAAAAAATTATTAATCATTTAATGATCTTTTGGCATAGTCTCCACAAAAGTTGGACCATTCTGTTGAAACATCCTTCAAACATATTATAATCAGATTTCAAGCTTAGAGCTTACAAAGAAGCTGACAATTATGAGTGATTCTCACATCCTTTCCACAAGGGTGCTTGTGCAACGATAAGCATGTCAAAGAACTTTTGAGTTTGAGGATCAGGTTCTTCATTCATGTACTCTGATTCAATTACACTTTCTACTTGCATACAATGGGCATTTAAGGGTCCAACATGATCCATGATCATTTAATAGAAATGATCTAATTTATCTCTTTGCTAACAAGTTCGATAATTTGCACTTTAAACATCCACTTGGACGAATTATGGCAATTCTTCACCATGAATTGTTTGTCAATAATAATTAGACATGAATCCCTCTTCATAAAGATCTAACCCAACTAATCCACATACTTGGAAAACTTTACATGTACATTTAACATAAGGACACCTTAACATTTCACTTGTTCTACAAACTTTTCTTAACCAATAACATATTGTAGGAACTCATACACTCCTTCTCTAAATTCATATGTCAAATGTTTATTAGCATCCAATCTTTTATACACCCATTTTCTACCTTAAGGGATTTCCATTAATACAAAATTACCACAACATAAAAGTCAATTTCTTTTAAAATTTTACATAAGTGCCTAAAAATGTCACAAATGAAATAACATGTAACATTTTATTATTTAATCAAATATTAGGTAATAACATATAACTAAAACATAAAATAATGAAATCAATCTTCATATCACAACATTTAATTTAAATTTAAATTGAACATGAATAAGATAAAATGCTAACTCAATAACCCACCTCTATTGGAGGTTCTCAACTCCTGAATGTTCTCTCTACTTCTATTTTCCCCAAGGCTAGGAAATTTAGTGAAACTTCGCACGAAAAACTTTCTCCAATTAAATGGTAAAGTGATAGGGAAACACTTAGAGAATCCAATACATATATTAATTAATATTATATATCAATTAAACTTTAGAATATGATACATACTAACATGGAATTCTTGCTAACATGGAATTCATACTAACATTTTCATACAATTATTGCCATTCAGTTTAATCAAGCAAAAGGAATTTAGAAATTACGGTATAAACTTTAAAGAATCTAGAACAAACATAATAATCATTGGTCAGAAAAGTTGTTTGAGATTCTATTAATTATTTATACAAATGGGGTTTCTTAGAACTATTAAAGTTATACCGGTAACATCCCGTTCGGATATTAAAAATTTAAATAATAAATCAAAGAAATAATAAAAAAACTTTAGTTATTGAAATATAATTTCCGGAAAACGCGAGAAATTTAAAACTTTATTACATTGATAAAACCAACTCAAATCCAATTTTTTTTAACCACAATACATTATCAAAATTAGTCTCATTATAAAGCCAAGTTCTATAATTCAAATGATTACAATAAAATCCTTAAAACTAATAAAATGATAAAATGTTGCCATAAAGTTTCCCAACTAGCCCACGCTTCGGCTTTACGCTCCACCAGAACTACCTACAACATCATCTACTCTCGTGTATCGTGTACACGATCATCGCCAAACACACGCAGATAAGGTGAGCTTAAAAATGGATAGAAACATATACAACAATTTATATAACAAAACACACACATCAAGGAACTTCATCCTTTGGTCTCATCTCACATGGCCGCCAACATGTAATCCACATTTTACATCTTTGATTGAAAATCTCAAGATATCGTTGCTGCCAACCTACAAGCCACCATTCGTAGAACACATGCGAGAACACTCGCTATTCTGAGCCACAACTAAAAGAATGTTCGTATTACCCTCCATCCTAAGCCACAACTCCAAGAATACTCCAACATTTGACCCTTGAGATATCGCCCAAAGCCTCGTAGACCACGCACATCCAAAGCAAGCAAAACACAATGTTTGCTTCATCAAAAATCGCCTGACGCTCCCCACGAGTTGCAAAGCGCAAAAGGTTTCCAGACCGCCTGGCGGGGGACACGTGCCGCCAGGCGCGAAGAACCTCTGATGCTACTCTTTTTACAAGTATCCCCTGGCAGGACAACCCTTATCGCCAAGCGCCACACGCTTCAATTCTCCATTGGTTTTGTAGATATCGCCCGGCGGTCAAACACCACCGCTAGGCGCTACACTAGTACGTGCACAATATTGATTTTTAAGCACCCAGAACAAAGTAAAATCAATCCATTCACATTTCATATAGATATTCCCCTTTTAAAACCATGCTAGCATTCAATTCTAACTTATGAATAACGCATGCTTATACAAATATAAACAGCAACACTCTAACAATTTAAACACATAATCCTATGCATCAATGCAAATTAATATTGACACACATGCATTCACCAATAACCAATTCTCCACATGTGACTAAACCAAAGGGACATTCAAATTGATAGAGACTTACCACATAACCCAATCATGCTTCATTAGAAGTTACTTGAATTATTAAGAGTTTATTCATGTATTTTAAAGACTCCAAAATAAGCAATCGTGCATAACATATATCTATCGCTAATGACCTCCAAATAAAATCTCCACCGTTCAAAGTGAAGAACTACATGTTATGGACCACCTGTCAAAATTTCACCTAAATCGACGGTTAACGAACCGAAAAATGCAGTTTTACGAAACCTGTGCAAACTAGAAAAATTGGTGGTGCCTAGCACCCAACAATTAAGAACATTGAGCCTGGCAGTACAGAGCCAGCGTCTGGCGGTTTCTGTTCTGCAAAAATACGAAAAATAACATTTTTTGTGAATCATAACACCACACATCTCTGGTATGGCGACTAGCGGCCAATTGGGTGCCGCCAGGCAGTTCCTGCAGTTCTAGGAATTCAGCAGCTCTGCCCTTGTGCCTACGAACCTCAACTTTTCCTAGTTTCCCCTGGCATGCGGATTTCCATCAATTTTCATGCAATCCAGCTTCTAATTATAATGATTCGAATCCTCAGCGCATCCATTATTAATTTTCCGAATTAGTTCAAACCCCAATTATTCTCGTAACATTCAACCCCAAGGATTTCAACTCTAACTAAAGTTCATAGCAGTTTTATCGACTTTCATCTCCAATCCCATGTAATTCCACTTACACGAACATCCACTGATCGATTAACGTTTAAAGAGGTTGTTTTCCTCAATCGATTCAACCAAGAACCCAAATTTCATTAAAATCGAGCAACGATGCTTGCGTCGCCTGGCGGGTCAATCACTACCGCTAGGCCCTTCATAAGAGAAACCTATAACTGAGTGATAAGTAACGTGTCGCCTGGCGATGAGCTAGGAGCCGCCAGGCAGTTCCTTGTAGGAACCCAGGAAATGCTCATAATTGGTATGAGTCGCCCGACAGCTTTGAATTCCCGCCAGGTGATTTTTGGAAAATTTCCAAAAACCCAGAATTTCAAATGTGACAACCATTATTCATACATATACATGCCATTCATAAAGCAATTAAATTTAAAACGCAAGAATAACGAGTTATAGCTCCCCTAACCTGGATTCCTTTGCTTAGTTTTGGAATCATTTTCAAGCTCTTGTGCACCACAACACAATCCAGCCCTTGTCTCTTTCCAAGCTTGCTTCCAATCCTTGTTATGCTCTAAAAAAAACATAATACTCTCCCCTTGCAACCCTTTCTTTTGGCAGCTCCAAAAACCCTCCCTTTTTTCCTCAACTAGTAACTTAATTAGGTGTTAATGAAAGTTAATGTTCCTAAAACGAATTTTGGCATTTAAATTAGCTTAATGGTCATTCAATGGTTGTCTTATGATGGTTTTCCATCCCTCCCTTGGCTGCTAGGTTTCTGGCTTTTCATATTCATGCCAAAACTAATTCTAGCAAATCTTTCTAGGCACTAACACAAAAAAGTCTTATAACGTCACTCATATAACGTCTGCACAGAAAAAAGTCCCACGTTAAAAATGACCAGTGGCATTTTTATAAATTATTTGACTTTTTTAATGTCTGCCCATTCCAACACAGACGTAATTTAACGTCTAACCCACAGTACCCTGACGTTATGTAAAAATTAACGTATGAGCTCTCTACCCCCGACTTAATTTAACATCTGACCCACTCTGCCCCGAATTAATTTAACGCCTGACCCACTTTGCCCCGACTTAATTTAACGTCTGACCCCATCTGTATCGACATTAAGTAACGTTTGACCATGCAGCCTCAACGTCAATTTTTGGGTTTTCTTTGCGCGAAACACAAAAACCCTAATTCTTTTGTCGCGCCACCAATTTTTCGCGAAGCTTCTCCGTCGGCGACCACCATTCCAAGCTCCTTCAGGTAATTTTCGAACATTTTTCACCACCAAACTTGTTGAGATTTGATTTTGGATTGATTTTAGGCGTTTTGAACTGAATATTTTCCGTTTTCATCTCCATTTGCAGTGTTTCGCGATCCCCCCCGTCGACGACCATTATTCTGACCTCCTCTAGGTGAGTTTCGAACATTCTTCACCACCAAACTGGTTAGGATTTGATTGTGAATTGATTTTAGGCGTTTTCAACCGAATATTATGTGTTTTCATCCCCATTTGCATCGTTTTGAGATTATTTTGTTTGTTATCTCTTTTTCATTGTATGTATATAATTCTTTGTATTTTTTATTTGCAATTATAATTTTTATCTTAGACTATTTTTTTATAGTTTTTTTGGCCTATTTCTTTTTTTAATTGAATTTTTATAATAATATTTGTAAAATTATGAAATAAAATTATATTTATTGTTATTTGTAAAATTGGATTAATTGTATTTGATTTTTTAATATTATTGTTGCATTAAATTTTATTTTATGTATGTAGATTTATTATGGATTCATTGTGGACCAAGGTCGATCTTCTGTCTATGGATTCATTGAACCTCAAACCATTCAACCTTCGGGAAACTCACATGACCACATCAAACTTTATTTGCAAAGATGGATGGTTGGGTCAAATAGAGAGATCTACTTTGCGCCATACATTGATGCGTATGTGTTTTTGCTAGTAATATTTTATGAAGTATTATTAATTATTTCTGCTAAGTACTTGTGATTGATGGTATGTATCACTGGCAACTATGTGTCATCATTCCAAGACAATGCATGGTTGTATGGTTTTATTTATGCCATAGGAAGATTCCACCTGCTTTGAAAAACATGTTACAAGAGTAAGTATTACTTTTTTCAATCCTAACCTATGTATCTACTTAATTATAAAAACTAACATGTTTTATGTTTCCAAAATTTCATTAGAATTGTGGGTAAGCCTAGAGGCCAACAACTTAAAGTATTATATCCAAAGGTTAGAACTCATTCAGTTTAAAGTTATTAGTTTCTATATGTCAACTTATGACTTTGATATGTGTTTATTTTATTTGTAATATTTAGTGTAACAAGCAAGAAGATTCATAGGAATGTGGATATTATGTCATGTCTTGAATAAGGACAATCATTCGAGCTGCAATTAAAGATGAATGGATAGAGATAATATATATATATATATATATATATATATATATATTTCACATGTTATAAATCATATCAAACTTTAAAGAATGATATTCATATTAGTTTGGTGTTATTTATATTAGTTTAGAATATATGTTGAAACTTAAGTGTTATTAGATATAACTGTAACTCCATAATTGTGCTGAAATTATTATGAAACTGTTCTGGGAATTTGCTAATTTTCAGTTGTGGGAATGTTGTAAAAATAGCCAATTTTTTTTTAAAAAAACAGAGTAGTTTGATGTTTGGTGGTGTTCTGACAAACGTTATTTAACATCTGAGCTTACCATGGCCGACGTTATTTAACGTCTCTCAGAGCCCAACAAAAATCAAACTTCTTTATTTTTTGGCTCCATTTAGCACAAAAATTGACGTCTGCTGCTTTTCGCCCCTTGCGTTGGATAATGTCGAACCTTATTGCCCCGACGTTAAGTGACGTTTGCTCTGTTTTTCGACGTTATTTTGACATCACCCTTTTCCATTACAACGTCGGTGTTTGGACAGACGTCAAAGGTCGAAAATATCGAACATTAAAAGACTTTTTCGTGTTAGTGAGGTCATGAATTGGATCCAAGTTTAGGGGAGATTATTAAATATACAATGGAGCATTAAGAACAAAATTGAAAGGCTGGTGGTCTATGAAAAAAAATTGACTTGTGAATAATGGAATATGGGGAAGTTAGAGAATACCTAGTTTAATTGGTTTCTTGTAGAAGAAAGTAGAGTGTTATATCATGATTGATCTATTTGCTCTCTTTGCTCAAAGTGCCTTTGTTATCCAGAAAAACCAAGTATCTTTCTTAGCCCAACCACATTACAACCTTTAAAATGCCCTTGTGATGTTAAGATGCTTGTGAATGTTTTTAGCTTTAGTGAAATAAATGGAGAAGTTGATTTGTGCATAAATGGCAATGATAAAGAGAGAAACATGCTTCCTTATACACTAGTAAGCTTGAGTGAAACACTTATCCTAGTGAGGAGTGGTTCCATTAGTTGATCCTGTTAACACTTTCTGTCAAAATTGTTCATCTCTTATATGTTTTAACAGGCATTCATAAACTAATTTTTATGAGCACCATAGCCGAAACTTAGCGACAAGCGTTTTTCTTGTTAAAGTGAATCCAAAGAAGAGCATGCATGAATGACATCTAAATTGATTGTGTGGATTTGTTTTAGTTGTGAGACAATAGCTGAGTTGATGTCTTACTATGCCAAGTTACCTTTTTGCTAGAGGACAAGCAAGGTTCCGAGTTTGGGAGAGTTTATAATGTTATTTTTTATCATTATCTTATTCATATTTTATTAACAAAATCAAATCTTCTATAACTTTTAACCTTCTTAATCTTTAATTTTATCTTGCTTTTGTAAATAAATATATTTTGGGATTACACTAATCTAATTATACCACTAATTCTCATTTTTTGTGTTTAATTTAATGACAGGAAGTTTTGTTCCACTAATCCCTGTTTTTACATAAGCTGGACATGACCCTTTGGTTATCTTAAAACCTAATTCATAAAGTGAGTTTGTTTGTTAAAGGTTCAGGGGATTGAATTTTAATAAGGAAAGATAGGCTCATCCTATTAAGAAAACATTGTCGACATTAATATATTAATGAAAAGGGTGTGAGTTTATATATGCATGAGAGTAAAGTTGGTGAAATCTAATCCCAACAATAACATTTCATATCGTTTCTCATCTTTTCCACCATCTAAGTGTTTTAACTATCAAAGTTAATCTTTTCTTTGTTTATGCACAAATTTACTTTTTTTACACAAAACTCAAATTATGGAAATGTATATTCTTTAGTCTAAATTAGTTATTAATTACAAGATTATCTAATATTGCACGAGTATCTTTAGAAACGATAGTTTAGTCTTATCGGTTAATACTTCCAAGATTTGGTACGTTTGTCAAAGTGTTAACAATACCATAAACACAATGTATAACATCTAATCGAATGCTTTCAAACAAAAAATGTAAGCAATCTCAAACCATAATTTTCGAACGTCCAAATTAGCTTCTCTTACCTCTTAATCTCTACTCAACTCTATAAATTAAAAAGAAAATAAAACCCAAATAGTGACCCAAAACCAAAAAAGAACCTTAAAATGGCTCTAATAGCACATGCAAGAGGGAAAGGGGCAACTTCATGAAATTGAGAAATAGCTTATGGATGGAAGGCATAAATTTTCCTTACCTTTCTACGGTTCTTGATGATATTGGGGTGATTGGTTCTCAATTGCTTCCTAGAGGGAGTTCCTGAATCAAAAGAAGAGAAAGAAAAAAATGAGAATGAAAGAGAGGTTTGAAAGAAATGTCTACAAGAAAAGGAGAGAGTGTTTTAAAATGTTGAGGCGTCACATTTAAAATTGAAGTTAGAAAAAACAAATGAGATTAGATGTGAGATTCTTTTTTAAATTATAAAATACAAAAACAAATGCAATATAAGAGGTTAAAGATAGCCAATGAAAATGTTATTACGAGGTAAAATACGTAAAATGAGTATCATATATATAATTATATCATTAAAATTTCAACATATTTAAGATATATAAAATTAAAAATGTATAAAAAAATTAAATAATAAAATTTAGTAACAATTAGAGTAATAAAAATGTGAAATTAAAAGTCTAGAAAAATATGATAGACATGTAAGTGGATAGCATTTCAATTGAAAAAAAAAACGAAAAAACAAAAAATGTAAAACCCTAACCCCTACCTTTTTCCAAAACCAAAACCCTTCTTCTTTCTCCCTCTCTGAGCGAACAAACTTCCGTTGCCACCAATGCCTCAACCAAAAGCAACGCGGTTCCTCCTCCTCCTGTCCCGCCGCACCCCAACCCGGAACCGTCCTCCTCCTCCCAACCACCACCGCCAGCACCTCCGAACCATCTTTGATGGCACATTCAAGCCCGTCCGCGATCGCGGCCTGGATCACGCGGTGGAGCGCGAGAAAAACCTCAAACCCTTACTCTCCCTCAAAACCCTCATCAAACGCGAACCCTCCAAATCCCTCCCTCTATCACTCATCAAAAGCACCCTCCAATTTCCCTTCCGCCCCATCGAATTCATCCGCAAGTACCCCTCCGTCTTCGAAGAGTTCCTCCCCACTCCCACCCTCCTCCAACCCCACATTCGCCTCACACCGGAAACCCTCCGCCTCGACGCCGAGGAGCAGCTCGTCTACCAATCACACCAGTTCAAACACCAATCAGCTGACAGGCTCTTGAAACTCTTGATGATTGCGAGAATCCACAAAATCCCACTGCCACTCATTGAGCACTTGCGTTGGGACCTTGGCCTACCGGATGACTACACCGAGACGGTTGTACCGGAGTTTCCGGACTGCTTTCGAGTTGCAGACGGGTTCCTGGAACTCGTCTGCTGGAGCCACGACCTGGCGGTTCCGATTCTCCAGAACCGAAACAAGAAAGATGAATTTGATGGCCAATTGGTGTTTCCCGTGCAGTTTTCTACTGGTTTTGAGATGGATAAGAAGTATGAGAAGTGGTTGAGGGAGTGGCAGAGGTTGCCTTATGTGTCTCCTTATGAGAATGTGTCTCATTTGTCACCTACCAGTGATGAGTCTGATAGGTGGGTTGTGGGTGTGTTGCATGAAATTCTTCATGTTTTTGTTGGGAAGAAAATTGAGAAGGATAGTTTGTTGGAGTTTGGAGAGTGGTTGGGGTTGAGGTCGAGGTTTAAGAGGGCGTTGTCTCAGCATCCGGGGATTTTCTATGTGTCTAGTAAGGTTGGGACCTATACTGTTGTTTTGAGAGAGGGGTACAAGAGGGGTGCGCTGATTGAGGATCATCCGGTTATGAATTTGAGGAATCAGTATGTTCATCTGATGAATAGTGTCAGTGAAGAAGGGAAAGTGGGTAAGGTGGTTCAAGGAAAGGGTGGTGTGCATGAGGCAGAGGCTAAAGCCGTTGAAGTGGGTGAAGGAGGGGGTGAGGGTGATGAGGAAAGTGTGGGGGAGCATGAAGAAGAGGCATGTGAAATTGAGGATGCCAGTGAAACCGATGTTGATGATGATGATGATGAAAGGAGGTCTTGGAGAGGTAGTCAGAAAATTGCTCCTGGTAGAAGGGAGAGGGACTACGGGAAAGTAAAGTTAGATGTTGACAAGCCTTTGAGGGATTCTAGGAGGGAAAGATTGAATCTTAGAGATTCTGGGAGGGAACGATCTCCTTTGAGAGATTCTGGGAGGGAAAGATCACGTTTGAGAGATTCTGGGAGGGAAAGATCGCCTTTCAGAGATTGTGGAAGGGAAAGATCACCTTTCAGAGACACTCAAATGGAACGATCAGCTTTCAGAAATTCTGGAAGGGAAAGGTCGCCTCGGGGCGATTCTCGAAGTGAAAGGTCACCTTTGAGAGATTCTGGAAGGGAAAGGTCGCCTCGGAGCGATTCTCGAAGGGAAAGGTCACCTTTGAGAGATTCTGGGAGGGAAGGGTCGCCTCTGAGCAATTCTCGAAGGGAACGAATACCTTTGAGAGATTCTGGGAGTGAAAGGTCGCCTATGAGAGATTCTCGAAGGGAAAGATCAACTGGGAAGCATACACAGAAAACCGGGGAGAAGAATTCGTTAGAAGTTTCTGAAAGAAGACCAGTGCGAGGTGGGCATGTAAAGAAGTTGAGAACCCACAAGAGAGATCAAGATCCTCTAAAAGCAGCAGAAGGTCATTAACCAGCAAGAAAACCCCCTGTTTTCTAAGGATTCAATTTTGTCTGTGGCAACTTACATATTTTGGTATGTGGTTCCTGCTCTTGGCCCTTCCCTGTTATTAGTTTGAAACTTAAGGTTGCATTTTTTTGAATGTTTTGTTCTTGCTGCTGTTTCTTCATGCAATACAATGTTAGGACCTATAGTTTAGTGATGGTCACTGTACTGGCCGTGCCATAGGTTCTTGGGCTAAATATGTGACTAGCTTTAGTGGTTTTTTTGTAACAGCAAAGAGACTAATGTTATATTGCAAATGTGTTATCTAGGTTGCATTTCTTTGAAGTAACTTTTATTTTTAAGGAGGTCTCGTGGCTTATGTATTGATTTTGGTTAGGCAATTGCTTGTATTTTGGTGTAAAGCACATTATTTTTTTAAAGGGGATTCCAAACAGATGGGCATAGACATTTGGTAGCTTGTTTCTGTGGCATTTTATTTTTGTTGTTTTATTTTCCTTTTTATTTGTTCTGCATACTCCCTTCTAAGCTAAATTATAGTTTTGTTCTTATGTTTTATTTCTTATAGGGAGAAAGATGTTTATCAGAGAGATTACAGAAAAGGGACAGTAAATATTTTTTCAGTATATAAGCAGTTAGACATTCAACAGTTTAAGGATGTTCAGTGAGTTACAAAGGGATAATCTCTTCATTTTAGTCGCCAGTTGTTCTGGAGGTGCAAGTATCCTTTATGGAGAATTCTATTCTGCCCTTGTACACACCCTACCATTTTTTTTTACTCTGGTTAA
>Ga0209389_1001685_pt1 | contig 15933 bp, 14 predicted proteins | sample CowpearedBW_FD_187526 | JGI IMG/M metagenome (GOLD analysis project Ga0209389, IMG submission 187526) | Root nodule microbial communities of legume samples collected from California, USA - Cow pea red BW (SPAdes) (version 2) | ecosystem: Host-associated > Plants > Roots > Nodule | place: USA...
CTCATCTTATTAAACTCATTTTATATGAATAAATTTTAAATTCATTTTTTTATCAGAATCATTCAAATAGAAAATTAAGTAAGAAACTAACGCAGTGAAATTCAATCAGACCAATCCCCACAAGTCATATGCATGCACCCTCTTATTAGACTCCAATGGTTTAACTATATATCTTATATTTATTTATTTTTACTATTTAATCATCTTTCTTTTTCTCCCGCCTTTCCAAATATACAGAAAATTATGAGTGTAAAAATTGAAGAAGCCTTGACTCATGGTAAAAGTAGTCAACAGTTACCAAGCGAAGAAGTCATTATCATAGATTCACACCTACCCCAAATCCACCAACCACAACCCTTGTAAACTGATGAAACTTAGTAACTTACGAACGCTCCATATGGCCGACCGTAACCCACAAGATTCCCACCACTGCCACCTATTAATTCCACATCACAAAGGACACCACCATTGGAGAATCTTAGCATTTGTTTGTAGCTCAATTTCAACATATATATAACATGAACTACTACTACGTATCCACCGAAAAGCATAAACCGAACGAGTAACAACGTACGTTCAAAACAAAAACAAAAATGGGTTTCTGTAGCAATGGCAGAGAAGAGAGTGAAATGTATCACGCTCAAATCCACCTGTACAAACACGTGTACAACTTCGTGAGCTCTATGGCTCTCAAGTCCGCCATGGAACTAGGCATAGCCGACGCAATCCACAGCCACGGAGAACCCATCACCATTTCTGAGTTAGCCTCTGCACTCAAACTCCACCCCTCAAAACTCTCCGTTCTCCACCGATTCATGCGCCTTCTAACACATAATGGGTTCTTCGCCAAAACAACAGTGGGGTCACATAAAGGAGGAGGAGGAGAAGAAACACTCTATGATCTCACTCCTCCTTCCAAGCTTCTGATCCGAACCGAGTCAACGTGTTTGGCTCCTATTGTTAAGGGCGCGCTTCATTCGAGTTCCATCGATATGTGGCACTCCTCCGACAAGTGGTTCACTGAGGATAAGGAACTCTCGCTGTATGAGAGTGCCATGGGAGAGAGTTTCTGGGAGTTTTTGAACAAGGCCACTGAATCTGATACGCTTAACATGTTTCATGAAGCCATGGCAGCAGATTCTAGAATGTTCAAGATGGCTCTGGAAGAGTGCAAGCATGTGTTTGAGGGATTGAGTTCCCTTGTCGATGTGGGAGGTGGAACTGGTGCTGTCACGAGCATCATCCATGAACTCTTCCCTCACATGAAGTGTACGGTGTTTGATCAACCGCAGGTTGTGGCTAACTTGACTGGAACTGAAAATTTGAACTTTGTTGGTGGGGATATGTTCAAATCCATCCCTTCAGCTGATGCAGTTTTGCTCAAGGTATAATAACTTTTTCTAGTCTAAATTATATTTCTTTCCCTTTAAACTTATCTTTGAAATTTTTTAAACCTGAATGTAGGTCAACCTTAACCTAGGATGGAAACAATGTTCCTAGTATCGTGCATTTAGTGTCAGTTATTAAAATACAGTTACTGGTTTTAAACTGCAGTAATTATAAGATCAATTAAGTCAAATTTAAAATCTACAAAGATAAAAACAATTCAAATTTAAAAGTTAAAAACCAAAATGAAATTCATAAGAATCTTTGCAAAAATTTATTATTTTAGTTATTTTTTAGATAATTCTGAAATGTTTATACATAATTTTAATAGTGATAAATATTATAAATTATACTAAAATGTTAAAATAATCTTAAAATAGTAAGAGTAATATTAGTTACATTTCTTTTAAGTTATACAAAACATGAAAAAATGAACATTAAATTTTATATCCTTCAGTATAGCATGAATTAAATGTAAATTAATAAATGGAATTTTAAATCGATATAAAATTATGTTACATATTTTTTAAGATAATTATTGAAATAAATAACTAAAATAAGAAGAATATTATATATATATATATATATATATATATATTGAGATGAAGATATTTTATTAGTCAAATTATAAATTTATACATTGGTATAAAATATTATATAATTATTTTTTTAATTTAGCTATGATTTATAGAAGTAAACTTTTTAAGAAATAAAATATTTATATCAATTGCCATTATTTATGAATGAAAATTATAAAATAAATTATATTTTCTAATTATATGAATTAATATTTATATATATATAAATATATATATATATATATATATATATATATATATATATATATATAAAGATATTCTCGGGATAAAATAGGAAAAAAGATAAAAAAAAGAAGTCAATTGCCGTATATGAAAATAATTTATTACCATTATTTAAGTGATTTTATATTTTTGTAGTTATCATAAGTTTGTATTTAAATAATTCGTTAGTATACAAATTATTTCACAGAATTGTTTAATAAAAAACAATTTATTGATTAATAACTATTTTTCAAGAAAATAATTTAGTAAATAATACTACATTCTTACATGTTATGAACATATTTCTTAACCGTTTCATTGTTTCAATATTTTCCCGTTATCAAAACAAATGGAACAATAGGTATTTTTTTTTCTTCTAAGAAAGCTTTTCAGTTTTTGTGTATAGAAAAAAAAAATACTAAAAGAACTAATATTACCATATTATGAACTTTTCTAATTTAAAAAAAAAATAGCTTGCATACTAAACAAATACGATAGAAGAAATATTTGGTGTCAAGGAAGGAAGAGAAATAAACATGAAGTTTAATCACACAATTATCATCTTAACAAAACAAGACAAATATTTTTAATCTCTACATAAAAATATATCATTTTAGTTCACACACATTGTACTTTTGTGATAAAAAATAGAAGGAAGTAACATTATAACTTAAGAGTTTAAAAATGATTAAAATGGTATAAAATTAAAAGTATATACTATAAGGAGAAAAATATGTTCCTTTGTAACTGTTAAAAAATACACGATTAATTAAATATGTATACAAATTTTAAAATCTGAGAATAGATTTAGTAAAGATAAACTAATGATTTCTGTAAGTCTGATGAGCGTTAAAGTTGATCATCATGATGTCTTCGTTTTGAAATTTAAAGTTATGGGACTCGGTTTATATGGGAAGTCTCACATTAATTAGAGATAAGACAATTTTATAGTATATAAGTGAGGTGCAAACCTCACTTTACAAGTCGGTTTTGTGGGGTTAAGTTAAGTTTAAAGTCCACTTCTAACATGGTATCAGAGAAGTTAAAGTCTATCCTAGTGAACTTTCTTGGACATTTTGTTCCATCCGATATCGGACCGCTAACGAACCATCCACTAATTTCTTGTCCCACGCACGAAATGAATATAGTTTGGTATGAGGGGTGTCGGTTTTGTGGAGTTGAGTTAGGCTTAAAGCCCATTTCTAACCGTTTAAGAAAAAAAGAAATACATTTAAATTGTTCTAGATCAAAACATGTGAAGCTACTAGATATACCATAACATATTATATGTTCTTTTTGACAAAGGTGATGAAATTGGTAGCATGACTGTATAATTTGAATTGTTGGATAAAATTTCAATTGTTTTGCAGTGGGTTCTGCATGATTGGAACGACGAGCTCGCAGTGAAGATATTGAAGAACTGCAAAGAAGCCATTTCAGGGAAAGGGAAAGGGAAAGTGATAATCATAGACATAGCAATAGATGAAGCAAGTGATGGTCGTGAATTGACAGAGTTGAAGCTCAACTATGACTTGGTGATGCTCACTATGTTGAATGGAAAAGAAAGAGAGAGAAAGGAATGGGAGAAACTTATTTATGATGCAGGCTTCAGCAGCTACGACATCACCCCCATATGTGGCTTCAAATCTCTCATCCAACTTTATCCTTAATACATTCAACATAGTTGCACCATATGCTCTATATTTTATTTCTCAGTTTAAAGTTTAAATATGAAAATCAAGAAATGAATGAATAATAGGCTCTATTTTAAATGTTATAGAAATTATGTGATTTCTTAATATTTAGGTTTTCTTTAATATTAGCTAAACTCTCTCCAATTTATTTTTAATATTATGTTTGTAATGACCCAATTATAAGTGTAATGCTTAAATCTACTTTTTCTCTCTACAGCTACAATTAATGAATAGAAATATAATAATACTTTAATAAATGTTATGTTTGTAAAGATCCAATCATACGTATAAAGATATTAAAGTCTTATTATAAATGATATTAAGCAATCAACTAAACAAACATGCATAACTAAAAACAATTTGAACACCTGTTATGACTTGTTAAAAAAAATACAAGTTTTAGCGGTTAAAAACTGTCACTGATGAAATTTATGATGATTTAAAAAACTGTTAAAATTACGCATGTCAAAAACAGTTTGATACAAAAAAATTTTAACTGTTGATATTGCTGTCAGATTAGAAAAAAAATTACTAGCGCTTAAAAACCGCTTCAAAGTTTACTTTTATTTTGAGAAATGTTATCATATTTTGACAATTAAAAATTATCACATAATATATCATTTTTTATGATTAAAAATCGTCACAAAATATACCATTTTTTACAGTTAAAAATCGTCACAAAATATATTATTTGGTGCTGTTAAAAATCGTCACAAAATATATCATTTTTATGATTAAAATTTACCACAAAATATATCATATTTTGACGGTTAAAATATATCATATTTTAATTAAAAATTACAAAAATAATGTTTAAATTTTTTTAAACTATAATTTGTGTACACAAGTTATAGTGTACTAAGAGTGACAAAAAATTTACTCAAATTAACTTCTAACAATATTTCTAAAATTCACTACTTAAACCTCAAAAACTCTACTAGAAAAGCTAAGAAATTGTAATTGGACTAAACTAACCTAATAAAGACTTTGCCTTTGTGGGAAGCCAATTGAATAAAAAAGATAGAAAAGCGAATACGTAATGTTTTGATATTTATGAGTTTGATAATAGGGTAAAGAAAAATTAAGACATACATAATGTTTAAGAAAACGAGATTAATTGTCATCCAGGTCAAATTCTTGCTCTGGCTGCCAAACTACAATATATGCATGGTTTCCAACTACAGTAATCCCCTAAAAAATGGAAATTTAGTCAGATTTGAACGGACATTATGTTGTAAGAAGCATATACGTTCACTTTAAAATTGCACAACTAAATGTTCAAGTGCCTCATCATGAAGCATTCTCCAAAAAAAAAAATCACATAACCAGATCATAGAAAATGATGAGAATAAAGATGTAATTATTAGACAATGTCAAGCATTACGGGGATCAGAAATTTAATCCATGACCTCTAAGCAAAACACACGGCACAAAATCACTGTAACCATTAGTGCACCACTCAAATACCTATTCTAGTCTAAAATTCGGCGAAACTCTTTAGTTTAACTGCATTCAATTTCATGGTTGATAATTATAAAGTTGAGTTAGAAAATGCTAGATTTAATAATAACGTAATAAAATAATTTAAATGCTAAAAGTGAGATAACATTAAAGGTTTGTAATGTTTTTAGGAGGAGGAGGGATAAGAGGGATAACATCAGAGAATCAAAGCCATGAGAAAATCTTTACCTTAGAATTGGAAAAAATTGAAATTGAGTATGAAGAGAGTGGTGATGCTAGAATTTAAATGTTTGTTTACAACTACTTTTAGGATTCTCACAACAGATCAATCATACAACAGTTGTAGAGTAGAAACATCCTATCCTATTTAATTTACTAGCATGCATTGTCAAATTTCCCACTCCTCTAATAATTGCAACCTCTACTTTGTATCAATAATTGCATCACATGATTCATACACCATTATAAAGAAAACATCAAAAGAAAACACTAATTTAAACTAATCTCTCAGAACAAAAACCTTATTCATGTGCATTGAGTCACTAAAAAACATGAGTAAAACATTGTAACATTTTTTAAAAAGGTTAAAAGTGAAATAGTTGGTATAATCAACACCCTGTTAAAGAAACAAAAATTGAACAAAAAGGATGAAACAACCCAACCAATCAACCAAACAATTCTTCAAAACAAAATAATCATTCTCTATCAATAAAAAACTATAAAAATCTCATTTAGTTTGTTTTTCTAATGTTAGAATTGTTATTATCTCTCTAATTCAGTCTTAGTGTAATTAACTAGTAAATATAGGTTACTGCATATCTCAATAAAAATCATTTGATTTATCAATTATACTATTTCTAGTTAATACTTAAAAAAAATTGGACTTCATTGGTACATGTACGTGTACCATTCAATTGTGTAATTGTATTTAGAAAGTTTATCCATAACTTTATTAATTCATTATATTTCTAATGTTAAATGTTATAAAATCACTTTACGAGTAAAAATAGATACTTTCGTAGCTTAACGGAGTCCATTGAGTCATTCAAGGGAAATAGCTTAGTCTTGACATTCACATCAAAAATATCATAGCATCCTATATGTAACACAAGTTCCTAAGAAGAACAATCACAAGTCATTCTAGTACATGAAATCATATAGACCACTGCATTCCTAATTTTATCAATTATCAATCAATTCTAAACTAAGTATTTTTTTCTCTTACTTGGCTGCTAAACTAAAAATACAACTTAAGTAGTCATTTTTATAAGTATTAGCAATTATTTCATGCAATAATTTATATGCTAAAAACACTTTCAATCAATTCCTAAACTATGTCAAAATACACCAACCTAGAGTCTAAAGTGATGGATATTCAATACTTCAAGAACTACTCAGATAGGTTTTTTTTAGGAATCACACAAGAGAGCAATGATAGTTTGAGGACGAAATGGATAGTTTATTCCACAATTTACAGTAACATTTTGCTGGTGCAAATCAATATACTCCTAATCACAATTTATAGTATCATTTTACTTTTTCCAACAAAACATTTCTTGTAAACATGATCATAATCAAATCCTCATCTACATGCTTAAGCAACTCAGGGGTGGTCAACTTTGTTGGAGCAATTTATAGTATCGTTGATAAAAGTAACTTCATCAATAGCTTCATAAAAACATCATGTAACGTCCCAAAACTAAATAATCCTCAATTAATAAAACATCACATACATGAATATTCAGAAAGTGTGGGGTTTATGGTAAGAAGGTATACAATGCGTCAGATATACCCAGATTACAAGAAAAGGACCCCACATGGCCCAATTAGAAATATATTGAAAAGAAAACAAATAAATAATTAGGCCTTGTTCGGACAAGAAAAACATAAATAATATAAAATCCTCCAGTAATGGGCCCCACAGTGGGCCCAACACCTGTCCCATCCATCAAGCTGCAACATTCCTATTACCATCACCACTGCCAGGGGTTCTCACATCTGCTCACATCAACCAGGTTGATGATCATTGCAAAGGAAAAGGCCATGCATAACACACAAGCAAGCAAAAGGGTAAACTAGCGAAGAGGTCATCATATCATGCACTCAACATACCATTTCACATTCAAACATACATAGTAGACACCCACATGTGAAGTACTCATCAATATCAAAAACCAAGACTTGACTATCCGGATACGTATCTGAGGCACCACCACGTGGTAGTGGAATTATGTCCTAATAATGAGGCGTCACCGCGAGGCCTTCATGGAATTATACCCTTACAGGAGGCACCACCACGTGGCCTTCGTGGAATTACGCCCTAGCCCTGAGGCACCACCACGACCCCCCGTGGAATTACGTCCTTTTGTTGAGGCACCACCAGTGACTCCCTTTTTGGAGGGTCCATAGAATTACGTCCAACCAATGAGGCACCACCAAGATCTCTCACTACAAGAGTCATGGAATTATGCCCTACCCATACTTTAAACATGTTCCACCCACCAATCAAGAATTTCCCATAACACAAATATCATGTACCATTAACAATTCATACAATTCATGCTTTCCAATTCATACCCAATCAAACAACATGCCATTTCCATTTCAAATGTACATATTAATCATGCTATCATCACACAACCCTTCTAGTAAGGCATTTGAGTCAGATAAATAAGCCACATATTGGTGAACCACTCAATAACAACATCAAAACTCGCCCGCTGTCTCGCTCAAGCCAATAGGGCTCGCTCAGGCGAGAGGAACCCTCTCGCTCAGGCGAGTCCCATCTCGCCTAGGCGAGGGCGCGACGAGGGAACAGAGAACCATGCGGGGTCTCGCTCAGGCGAATCCCTTCTCGCCTAGGCGAGAGCACTCCTCGCTCAAAAAGAACATGCGTCGCCTAGGCGACAAATCGCGCAACAAAAACCTAGGCGAGCCTCTGATAATCTCGCCTAAGCGAGACTGGCTCGCTTGGGCAAGAAAACCAGTACTCGCCATTGTTTTCTCATACAACAGCCAAGACCACGAACCAAATCATGCTTTAACTCAATCCAAAACGGACACAACACCAACCAATCCATACAGACACGAAAAGACGTCCAAAATAGCAGAAAAACACAATTAACAGAAGGTCCTAGCTTCCCTTACTTGGAAAACAAGTTAGTGGGACACTCCGACACGAACACAGTGAACACGGCGGTCCTAAGGATGGCCAAGGAGCTGAAATGAATGGTAAAAATAGAAACAAGGACGGATTATTATCAAACCCTAACGGTAACAAGTGGTCCTAGGCCCATAAAAAGGGAAACATGAGCTAAGAAAATACTTACGTGGAGCAGGAGTTGGGTTTGGGTTAGCTCGAAGAAGGTTCAGAGTAAACCCTAGCGGAGCGTTCTGTACGAGAGGCGCAAAGATGACGGCTGATTCTTCTGCAAGAGTGAAAAGTGCAGATTAGGGCAACTAGGAATGGTTTTTAACCTTTGGGCCAACCCTCGGGCCCAATAGACGCAAGGCAGCCCTTAAAATGCTAAGGCAGGAAAAATTGAGCCTTACACATTATATTTCTGAGGCCAATAGTTTTTCAAAAACAAGCTTTTTTAAAAATAATTTTAGGAGAAAAATCAAGAAATTGTTTCATAACTTGAAATTAAATTATAGATAAACTAGAAACTCTCTTACTTAGTTTAGGCAGAAAGTCATCTAATTTATTTTGTTGTAAGTGAGCATGGAAAATTCTCTAATATTGTTCTTAGTTAGTGTATTAGAAGATCTAAAGAAATAAATAGGTAGACAAAACCACTAATAAGGTGCCTTAAGGAATACCCTTCTCCAACACATATGTATGAGTAGTGATATACACTTCCAACAGAAGGACAATTGCTAGCCAACTCCACATAGCAAAGAGCAGAAAGCACAACAAAAAATCCTGCCACCAGTAAAGAGAGTGGCAAAGTAGGTCCAAAGTGTTCTCGATCCACTGTTCCAACTAGCACATACACACCAACAGAAACTATTGCACCAACACCTAAGTCAAACCACCACATAAATTAAAATATCGTAAAAGTAGTTCATTGCCAAATTAAATAATAGCATATTGTTTCGAAAGGTTAAAACATTGAAAAAACAATTCATTTATACTTTTTTATTTTTGTAGATCTGTTTGAGCACTAGTGCGAAAAGAGCTTGTTATGACAGGTAAAAAGGACTTATTATGATAGGTAAGTTGGCATCATAGTTGCAGGAGTCATAAAAAATGCGTTTTTTCTATGACATCGTGAAAATTTGTCATAATAAGTCTAACTTACTATGATAGGTATTTTTACACCTAACATAATAAGTGAGTATTTTTTTTTTAATTTTTTCAATTTTCCTCCATTTATAATAGTATTACCTGAATATAACAAAATACAATTTTCAAATAAAAGAATTTCATTCACTTACTTTATCCAATAATATTATCCAAAAAAGACTTACTATCAAATTATATATACATAAAGAATGCTACTTTAGAATTTATTCATACATTCTAAAAAAGACTAAACATTGTACATAATCTCACTATGAACCAACTAACTAATGGGACTCCAAGATCTCCCCATATGTCCATGGGAACAAGAAAATCACAACAACCAAAACAATAATGGCTTCTTTTTCAAGTTTTTTCCGGTGTCTAAAGTCCATTGTCGTAATAGTCTGCAAAGCAATGAAAAAAGGTCCAATGAGAAATTCCATTAGTTTATCAAAGGGTCCTTCCAAACACTAATCAATTCCAAATTCATTTCATTTTGAAGACCTAAATTTCCAAAATCCTATTGCATCCAAAATCTCTTTCTACGTTAATTTTCTACACCAATTAAAATGCAGGGCCAAAGCTATATAAAGGAACCATTTTACTAAAGATTATAGATTATGTATTACACATAATTGAAATTCATAATGCGTAAGTGGCCACTTTTATGTTGTTCTTTCAAGATTTTATACCAGTAGCCAATAAAGAATTATAATTTAATTGAAAACTCTATAAGATGTAAGGGACATACCTTCTTTATATACGTAAGAATCTATGGACTTGAAGTAACTAATAGAATTCAAAATTCAGTGATTCTTCAATAATTCAATGACAAATCAATGAAATTAAAAATTACAATCCATAATAGTAAATTGAAAATAATTCAGTTGATTAGAAAACTACCTTAGTTTTAGGAAGAAAGCAAAGACGATTCTCTTCACATTGGTTCAAGAAGACAAAGACATCTCAAAGCAATTCATACACTTTCTTCACCTTTTCAAAAAAATCTCAGCGAACACACAATGGTTTCCACAAATCTTAGCCAAGCACATGCTCGAAGATGAAAAAACAAAAGGCGATACATGGTTAGAAATAAAATGCAAATCCCTCCAATTTGAACGCAAAGAGGATCAAGTATTCAGAGAGTGAATTTAAACTAAAGAAGATGAAGGCGAAGAGGGTCACGGCACCACAACGTTGGAGTCACGTTGCAAACAGAACAGTATTTACTGATTTTAACTTTTATATATATGGATTTTTAGTTCTTAGAGTCTAGCAACGAGACTCAAGGCAAAGCATCTCTCACTCACTCCAAAGCAAAACCATAGCCCAACACACATGTGCAAACAAGTGAAGAAAAGAGGGAAACCTGTCCAAAGGGAGGAGAATCACCAATGCAGCAACCAGGAACAATGCACAAATAGTGGGCGAACGACGCGTGGACGGTGCGCGGACGGCAAGCTAACAACACGAACGGGAGCGAACAACGCGGACGACAAGCAGACAACGCGCGGACGGTGTGCGAACAGCGTGCAGACAGTGCACGAATGGCGTGACGAACAAAGTTGTGAACGAAGCGGCAACGACAACACGAAAGAAGAATGTGACTGTTTGAGAAAGAAAGTATACTTTTGGAGAAAGAATGGAGACGAGAAAGAGAAAAAAGGGAAGGAAAAAATTAGGATTTGAAGATATTATGACAGGTTTCTCTAAATCTGTCATAATATATTTTTAACATAATTTCAATTTTGCCACTATGCCCATCTACTATGATAGGTCCTCTACACTTGTCATAATAAATTTTCCTTTCTCACTTATTATGATAGATCTCTTTTTACCATTCATAATAATTGTTACTTTTATTACAAAAATGCCATCGGTCAACTTATTATGATAGGTGGTTTATACCTATCATAATAAGTCGTCATAGATTCCCCTTTTTCCACTAGTGGAGTAAAAGGGAAAATATGAGCGTCTAACAAAATTAGTCTCATTAGTTCCTCAATTAGTTTCATCAGTTCACATTCATCTGGTTATTGGTTATAGCAACAATTATCATACTATTAATTTTACTTACCTATTCTCCTTAGGGTGAGATTGTATAGATTTAAACTTTCCAAACAAAATGAGGTTAGCCCAAAGAGAACGCACTAGTCCAATAAATAGCTCGGCATTATTCCAAAAGAAAAAGAGATATTACATGAAATTAAACCATAGGTAACGATGTTAATCAAATTACATTAAATAAAGGCCCTGAAAAACTTATGGTTGAATAACTCAAAAATTAAACCTTAGGTTACAATGTTAATCGAATTATAAGAATTAGTTGTAGAATAAACTGATAGTTGAATAAGCAGCGTGAAAGAGAACCAGAACACCGAAGACTTCGACGATTAAAGCTAGACCGATCTATACATTCTTCTTCATCTTTCTCTGCACGAAGTTCATTAGTTTCGATTGTTAATCACGGACGTCAATTTCAACTTGGGACATTGGTGAGCAAGGAGAGTTCAGTGAGGAGGGCATAAAGCTTGATATGGTAGTCTATGGTGAGGATCTTGGTGTCGGCGGCAACATAGGAGAAGTGGTGGTGGTTGTTGATGTCAAAAACCATCGTCACGTCTCCTTGCACTCATTTTCCACCACAACAAATGTAAGTGGAAATATTGATAATTTGGATCCTTTCCAACTGTGACTAATAACTACCCACCATAAGTAATTTTTAGGTGGCATCCATCAAAACCTATAAAGGGTCTACAACCACTTAAGAACACTCTCTTGCACCCATCCAAACACATAAAAACTCCCAAACTATGGTTGCAATTTGTGGCAAGGTTGGTTAACTTTGATCTTAATTGTTGTTCCAGAATAAACTTTTCTTAGCTCTGCCAAATATTGCTTTTAACCACCCCCTCTAGAATTTCCATGGCCATTTATTTTTCTTTCAAGGCCCTCTAAGTTGTGATCCCAATACTATATGGCTTATTTATACCATCTATTATCTCATTTGATGTCATATTTCTAACATTTCTAAATTTTTTCACCACTATCCCCCTCTTTACCATCCCTAATTTCAACCTCAACATCCTCACCAAAATCACCATCGACACCTTATTCAGTCTCATCACTAACAACACCAACATCATCATGTCCATCCCCTACTTTAACCTCCATAGACTCACCACTCACACCAACAACCTTTTCATCCCCAACTACATCATCAGAACCCTTACCAACAATACCACCACCCTCCCTAACATTCACTCCTTCATTGTTGGAACCTTCAATGAGTTTAATTATTTGACTTGAATTAACAACATGTTCAACATAAATCTTGACCTCCCTCTTTCTTATATTATGCGTAGTTAGCCAACTCCAAAGCATCCATATCTACACTCATTTGCCTCAAATCTTTATCCATCCTACCTTTCTTTGGCTTCCACCACACTTTCACCTCACCATCATATTTAAACTCTCTCACTATCCCTAATGCTTTAGAGTAAGACCACATATCAGGATTCACTCCTCGCACAACATGTTTATCCCCAGCCTCGTAATGCATCAACTTCCCCCTAAAACTTACAAACTTTCCCATGTGATGGAAAACTGTTATGCAACCCATCTACTGCAAAACAAAACAGAAGTCAAAGAAATATAACCATACATTCAATTAAACAAAACAAAAGCAACATAAACCTAAATGCAACAAAAACAAACATCAACATTGTTAACCATACATCCAACAAAAACAAAATGTTCACCCGGATAAACCCTAACATGACCGTAAATACAAGGAAAACAACAAAAGACTCACCTAACTTGTATCATTGTTGCTCTTAACCATGTGATTCAACCTCTTTCATCGATGCAAATATGACCAACCTTTTATTAAATAACAAAAACAATAACACAATGTTTAAGTATATGAAATAAATAGTCCGTTTAGTTAGCAAATATATAAAGCAGCTGATAAAATCCCATAAAGCTTAGTTACAATTTGACAAGTATTACACTTTTATGTATTCCTTTAGCTTGTTTATTTTCTTGAATGTATTGTACCATCATTTACTTACTACACCATGTGTTTTAGTTGATTTTCACTATAAAATACTTGGATAAGAACTTCCAATGAGAAATTCTAAAACTTCAAATGAGAAATTCTAATTGCAAAGAAAGCATCACAAGTGGAATGATAAATGGATGTTAAGAAGAAAAGTATGTGTAGCAATAATCAACACTGGACGATTTCAATTTCAACAAAACAAAGACATTTTCAACAGTTTTCAATCTTAATAAAACTCACCATTCATATGCTTTCTGTTTCAAACCAGTGCGCATTTAAAAAAAAAAGATTTCATTTCAGCAAATTAATTATTACCATGTGGACAATGTAAAACCCATTTATTTTTATTTAAAAATAGTTGTGCTTAGTTAAATAAAATGGGTAAGCTAGCTCACCTGCCTACTTTTTCAAAAACACCCCCTCAACTTCCTTTATACTTTTCTCTCATCTTTTCCCTCCCAAACATTGTTATTCTTCTTACTTCTAACTTAGTTACTACCACTCCTTGCAGCAAAGGCTGAAATTGAGACTTTTGCGGAGTTCTCATTGGAACAAACCAAACATTCCTTCCCTTCATGTAAGTGAATCCCAAACCTTTATTTCTTTCTTCTTTTTCCAGTTCGATTGTGATCAGTTCAGTATTGGGGTTTTCATTAGAGGCTCATTTTCGTCTTTGTGTTCACATTTTTCAACTTTTTAGTTTGTTTTTGGAACTGTGGTGCTCCTTCTGTTAGGGCTCTCTTCCCGCATGTTCGCTTTTAGTTTTTAGGTAAGGGAAGCTAGGGTTCAAAGCTTTTTAAGAGTATTGCATGTTTTTGGTTTCTGAATCATGTTTTCAATGCCTGTTTGATGTTTATGTTGTATGAAAATGAGTTGGTGTTGTTTTTCTTGTGTTATGGGTTTGCATGCGTGAGTAGGTGAGAAACCTGTTATTCTCGCCCAAGAGAGCAGCTTTCACCTAAGCGAGAATAGTAGAAACTCACCTCTACCTCTATTCAAGTTGTTGCTCAGGCCAAGAGCTTTAGTTTTGAGCGAAGAGCAATCTCACTCAAACGAGAAGGTTTCGTTTAAGCGAGAATTCACAGAATCTCATAATACCCACTGTTCGAGCTCTCGCCTAGGCAAGAATGCCTAGCTTAAACGAGAGAACTTCTGTCACTTAAGCAAAGGCTTCTAACTTAAGTGAGACTGGTGCGTGGAAGTGTTTAATTGCTTGATTTCTTCCCTGATTGATTTTTTCACTCCTCAAGAGCATGTTGTATAATGTTGTGCATGTATGATGTGTTTTTGTTTAGGATTGTATTTGATGTTTTTAACATGAGATGATGATTATTATGAGATAACATGTGGAATTGGTGTGGAAATTTCATGGAGAAATCCCTTTTGATGATAAAGTGGTGTGTGTAGTGACTTAAGGATTCAAGTAAGGTTGAATCTTGACACACTAATGAATCAGTTATACTCACATAGGGTGTACCGATTCATGTGGTGAGAGTAGCAGGAGGTCCTAGTCTGTGACAGAATAATGGCCTTAGATGATCATAGACTAACCTTGTGTGTGGTAGGATGAAACTCATTGGCAATGACTCTGTAGAGCAGTAGAGGCCACAATAAGTGCATGCCACTAGTGAATCCGATCTCATTACATGTATTTGGATAACTAAGTTAGAGGGTCTGTCATGGTTTGCTATCATGTGCTGCTTGCGTTTAATAATTTGCTTGCTTATTTATATGTTAAAATTAGTTTTCTCTAGCTTACCCTTTTCCTTTTTGTGCTATGTTTTCTTATGGTGTTTTCCATTTTGCAATGATCACCAATATTGGTATGAACATATGTGGAGACCCCTAGTGATCACCATGATGATGGAAATGTTGTTGTTTAGTTTAGGCATGTTGGACCTTGCTCATTCTTGAGCCTCTTTTGAAGAACTGTTTTCGTTGTAATTTCTTGCTTTGTTGAGCAACCTTTTGGCAATCTATTTTATGTTTCAAGACATGATGAAGGATTGACCCCAACAAAAGATGGAGGTACATGCTTAAGAAGACTAAGCATGTTTAGAAAGGAAGTTCACTAATCCTTCATCTCTTTCATTTGTGTTTGTTATTTTTGATTCCCTAAGTTGACTTAGTTGAATCAATTTTAGTTGACTTGTTAACCTTTGACTAGGTTTGACTTGTTGACTATAGTTGACTTGACTTAAGCCAACATACTAATATATGTTTATTTGCTTTCTAGGTTAA
>Ga0209389_1001687_pt1 | contig 15924 bp, 7 predicted proteins | sample CowpearedBW_FD_187526 | JGI IMG/M metagenome (GOLD analysis project Ga0209389, IMG submission 187526) | Root nodule microbial communities of legume samples collected from California, USA - Cow pea red BW (SPAdes) (version 2) | ecosystem: Host-associated > Plants > Roots > Nodule | place: USA...
ATTTTTTTTAACAGATTTTCAATTTTAATTTTAGAAAAAAAAAAGAGAGATGAAAAAAAGAGAAAAAAAAGGAAAGAAAAATGGAAAAACACAATTTGTTTTTTAATTATCACACCCCTTCTCATATGCCCAACAATTCAACGTACCCTTTGTTCCTGATAAAAAAAATAGTCATATGATTATAATAATTAGAAGTAATATCTCTTCTAATATCCCTTCCCGTAATATGCTACTATCATGACCAATTTCTTCCTTATATTGTTTGTTACAATTAAGGCTAGGATTACATTAATATTACAATGTGTGAATATAAATACGCAGTCTGTCATATGAATTGTAAAAAAAGAAAACATTCTCTACACTTTCTCTTCCTCTCTTATTATCACCCACAATGACACACCTCCTTTTTTTATCTCTCTTGGAAAAAAATTAGAAAAGGAGGCAAAAAAGAAGAAGAGAAAAGGTAGTTATAGTACACAAAATGAGATGGTGACATTGAAACAAGAGAAGAGGAATTGAAAAGTGTAGAAGGTATGTCACTGTCGTTTTTTTTTATTTATTCATTCCCTCTTTCTTATATTAAGTTTTAATATTGAACGTGTTTTTGGTTTACATTTAACTTTGGTCTTTTGCTTAAGGGATATTATTTTCTACTATTCATATATATTTTATTCTAAAAATCATAAAAAGTAGTTTTCTTCATTTCTTTTAGTGTCTGTTCGGTCGCTCGCGTAGTACCATTTTTTCAAATTTCTTTTTCTAAAAAATATAAAGAACAAAAGATAAAAAAACAGTTTTCTGTCTTTATTTTTGGGTCTGTCCAGCCGCTCGTGTCGCGTGACCCTTATTTCCAAATAATTAAAAATACCAAAAAAAACATAAGGTTTTCAAAATTGACCAAATAACAATCAAATCTTTTCTCAATTAGGTTTTTCATAAAGAACTATGTAAAATGATTCTCCATTGTGAATTGAGATACGTAGGAGCGTGGATAAATCCTCACTGGGCCCAAAACACCAAAAAATTATTTTTGTTTCTTTTGTAAATTCATTTATTATTATTTCGAGAAAAATAAATATTTTGAAAGACCACATCCTTTTGCATGTTTAATTAAAGGTATCGTCTTAGGATGGCGATGTGGGGTTCTAATACCTTCCCCTCGCATAACCGACTCTCGGACCCAAAATCTAGATTTTTGGCAGACTTTGTCTTATTATTTTGGTTTTTTCGTAGTTTTCCATAATAAACTATGATGGCGACTCCAAACTCAGTTTTTTTCGGATTTTATTTTTTGTTCGTCGTCCCGTCGTGGTTTCGGTTGCGATAGATGGCGACTCCATTGAGGATACTAGAGAGTCAGACATTTTATTTGGATGTGCAAAATTGATGTGGTTTTTCTTCATATTTTTTCTGTCCCTTTTTTTCTTTTTGGATATGTATATTTTTATCTCTTTTTGATATTTGAGATTTTTGTATATGTATGTTCTTCTTTATTTTGGTATTTGGAATGATTGTCAGGTTGAGGTTTGGGTATACATTGTATTCTCCCTTCACACACACACACTATATTCAGGTTTGAGTTGCTTAGAATTAGAGGGGATTATGTACCAGTGCCATGGTGGATGTACTTCCCAAGTGGTCATTGGAATAACCCTAACTAGAGTTTGTTTGCTTCCTTTGTACTTTCACTTCTTCTTATTTACCAACTATCATGGGAAATGCCATGAAATGGGCCACAACTCTAGTGACCTTGATCTTTAGGTATTAGGGAACTATCCTTGTGAGCACATATACTTTGTCATAGAACTTTAAGTGTCGAACCTATGTTTAATTAAGGCAAAGAGGGAGACTATTTGCATCCTTTACCCTCACCTTTCTTTGTACATAATAATAAATTCATCATAATCACACCATTGTTAGAAAAAAGGAAAAAGGCCTCCTAAGGCATAAGCGTGCATTTCATTAGTAGATCACGTGAATAAGTTTCCTTTGATGCACAACCATGCATTGCATTCCCATCCTGTAGTCATTCATGGTACCATATCCATAATTTCAAACACATAGCACGCATATGCATAATTTATTTTTTTAAAATAACCAACAAAATTGCACTAAAATAAATCCAAATTGTTTCCAAATTTGCTTATAACCAAATTCTTGGAATCTTTATTATGAAAAATGAGAAAATAATAAAACATTTTTTGGTCAAATAAGTAGATTGAATAAAGAAATAACATATTTTGCTATCATTTCTTTTGAAGCATCCATCTAGTCTTGCATACATGAAATTGCTCAAATCCATCTCCTTTTCCATCTCTCTTCCAATATAAACCTTATTTTCAATTTTTCATGAAGGATTATCACAAAAAGGGGCACGACCTTAGCATGATTACAAACAACTCTTTTAACACACAGAAAAAAAAAATGAAGAAAAGTCTGCAAGACTAAAACTCTAAAGGACAGTCTAGGCAAAAATAAGACAAAAAAAGTGAAAAAAAATAGAACAAAACTAGGGGCATCCTGTCATATGAAATAAATTATTTTCTTATGAATTAAAATTTTTGAAAAAAAAAATCATGATTTGAAATTATGTATGGCCATGTTTCTTTATCCAAAAAAAAGTAACTATCTTTTGCTACCCTATTTGAGCTTTCAAAAGAAATTCTTTCAAATGACCCTAAACAAGGGTCACCCTCACATTGAGGGTTGATATAATGTTTGCATTTGTTTCATCCGACTGGTAATTCACCATTACGAAAATATCAAAAAAAGAAAAAGAAAAAGAAAGAAATGATATTGGATGAAACATTTTCAAATATCCTTGTTCCAAACAATCCTCACCTCAATTTTTGGGCCTTTACTATCATTTACGTCCATACCCCTAGCCTTGGACACGATACAAGCCTAATCAAGTCCACACAAATCAAAGATTGGTTGTTATGTTTCGAAGGTTTTAATTTAGAGGAAAATTTTGATTTGCTAACAGGTTTGTTCTAAATAAAATTATAAAAAAAAGGATTGAAAAATGTGTTCAGAGATTTTCTTTTAAACGCTGGGGCAGTTTATGTTTGGTTGTCGTTTTCAAAGCTCTAAAATCAGCACGAGCAATCAAGCAATCTGGTTAAATTTGGGTTATCCCCTTTCAATTCATTCTTCACGAAATTCCATCTTTGCTCCTACAATATCCCTGCTCTAAGCCTAAACCTTGACCAACCTTAAAATAGTCCACCTTTCTCAATCCCAAACCCAAACTGCGGCAGTCACTCTATTTGTAATTCATATATTCCTATCATTTATTCTGAATTGGGGTATTTATTTACTTTGAAGATTATGATCACATTAGGGGCAACTTGTGAAGACCCCATCATTTTCCAATCTCCTCAATTGGGATAAGTCAAACATGCTTTTGCACCCTAAGACCATCATAAGCTCTCACTTTAGGGGCAGATTTTGAAAGTCCTCATCATTTCGTCCATACAATCAATAATTAGGGAAAGCCCAAACACATTTTGTGCCCAAAGACTAATTCAACTTGGGGCAACTTCCTAGTTAATCTTTATCACCTCATCCAAGGCTTTTCAAGTCCTTGGCAATTTCATGCATGTCATTCAAAAAGTGTTTCAAAAGAAATGATTAGCAAAAGAGTTCGTTAGTAAAACTGATTGGACCAAATAAATGATTTCGAATAGCAAAAAATAAAAATAAAAGTAGAATGATTCCATGAATTCGAAATAACAATTAAATGAAGATCAATTCGAATTTGTTTTCAAAAAAATGCAAAAGAAAAATTCATAGATAAGGTATTTCATACATCATACCAAGTCATGCATACATGATTCATTCATCTTTTTGAATAAAATATTTTTCATTTTTCCAATCAAAATTCTTTTCACTCATATGAATGGTTATCGAATCCTTTCGTTTTAGAAGGAAGAAAATTAAAAAAAAATACACAAATTTATTTCTATGATGTTTCTCAAATTTATGGTCCTCTTCTTTCATATGAATTATCAATATACCCTAAGCCCAATTTCCACATTGGCCCCCAAGCCCAGTTCCCACACTAGGCCCTAAGCCCGGTTTCCACTGTGGTCTCCAAGCCCAATTTTCACACTAGTCCTCAAGCCCATTTTTCACACTAGTCCCCAAGTCCTTTTTCACACTGGCCCCCAAGCCCATTTTTCACACTGGCCCTCAAAGCCTAGTTTCCACATTGGCCCACAAGCCCAATTTCCACATAAGCTCCCAAGCCTAGTTTCCACATTGGTCCTCAAACCCAGTTTTGTCTGGCCTCAAGCCCAATTTTTTTTCTAGCCTCTAAGCCTACTTTTTCTTGCTCTCAAATTAAAATAAAGGAAAAATGAAAAAAGGCAAATTTCATTCATGCATCCACGCATCCATGTATGTATCATCATATAGGTTCAAAAAGAAAATCATAACATATCATGCATCATCACATCATATCATCTATCATACTCCACAAAATCAATTAAAATCATTTCCAAAAAAAAATAAAGAAATTTGAAAAAAGTTAGTAATGACAATTTTTTTTGTGTAAGTCTCACAAATGTTAGGCATTCATGTAGTGTTTGTAGACACTTCAAGAGTAAAATACAGGTTCTCCTTTTATACATCAAGACCCTTTGCGAGGCAATGGTAGTTGATTTCCTTACATTAACATCAAGACCCTCTATGAGGCAATGGTCATTGATTCTCTTATGTTTACATCAAGACCCTCTCTGAGGCAATGGACATTGATTTCCTTATATTTACTTTAAAATCCTCTGCGAGGCAATGGTCATCGTTTTCCTTATGTTTACTTTAAGATCCTTTGTGAGGCAATGGTCATTATTTTCCTTATGTTTACATCAAGACCCCCTGCAAGGCAATGGCATCGATTTCTTTACATCAAGGCCTTCTACGAGGCAATGGTTATTGATTTCTTTCCTTTCGATATAGACCCTCTCCTCGGGATTGATCTAATATGTTTTTTTTCAAAAAGCCAGAAAAGAAAATAATAAAACAAAGTGATTTGATGGATCGGGACCTTCTACATGGTAATGGTCACCGAATTTTTGGATATAGACCCTCTCCTCGGGATTGGTCTAATCTTATTTTTCAAAAAGTTAAATTTGCAAAAAAAAAATGTGGTATTTTGGATCAGGACCATCTACATGGTAATGGTCGTTGAATCCTTTAGATATAGACTCTCTCCTCGAGATTGGTCTAATTTTTTTTCAAAAAGTAAAAAAAATGGTTTGTTGGATTGGGACCCTCTACTTGGTAAAGGTCACCTAGTTCTTTTCTTTCAGATACAAATCACCTCCTCTGGAATGGTCAAGTTTGTCTTCAAATTTGTCTTATTTTGAAACCTGAATGAAATTAATGTTTAAATCTTTACTTATCTTTTATTACGATAATATGAAAAAGGCAAACATTCATATTATCTAGTAAAATCTAAGTAAAGAGGAGCAACTATCAACACCCAATTTCGTCCAGGTGAATAAATTTTTTTTCCTAAAAAAGATTAAAAATTAAAAAATGATTTTTTAGTTAATGGTAAATAAAAAAAGGTGAAATAATTTTTTTTACATATTTTCAAAATTTAATTTTAGAAAAAAAAAGAAAAAAAGAGAAATGAAAAAAAGAGAGAAAAAAAAAAGGAAAAGAAAAAGAAGGAATAGTCCAATTTGTTTTTAATTATCACACTGCTTCTCATAAGCCCAACAATCCAACGTACCCTGTGTTCTTGATAGAAAAAAATGGTGATATGATTATAATAATTTGAAATAATATCTCTTCTAATAATTAGAATCAATATTACTAATGATGATTGATATTGTGCTCTAATTTGATTCCTTTCCTGTAATGTGTTGCTATCATGACCAATTCATTCCTTATATTGTTCGTTACAATTAAGCCTAGGATTACATTGATATTGCAATGTGTGAATATAAATACGCAGTCTGTCATATGAATCGGAAAAAGAAAGAAAACATTATCTACACTTTCTCTTCCTCTCTCATTATCATCCACACAGACACACCTCCTTTTTCTATCTCGAAAAAAAATTAGAAAAGGAGGCAAAAAAAGAAGAAAAAAGATAGTTATAGTATACAAAATGAGATGGTGAAATTGATATAAGAGAAAATGAATTGAAAAGTGTAGAAGGTATGTCACTGTCGTTATAAAGAACTAAAGATGGAAAACAATTTTTCGTGTTTAATTTTTGTGTCTGTCCGGCCGCTTGCGTCGCGTGACCCTCATTTCCACATAATTAAAAATACCAAAAAAAAACATAAAAAGGTTTTCAAAATTGACCAAATAACAATCAAATCTTTTCTCAAAAAGGTTTTTCATAAAGAACTACGTAACCTTGATTCTCTATCGTGAATGGAGATACGTAGAAGCAAGGACTAATCCTCGTCAGGCCTAAAAAACCAAAAATATATTTTTGTTTCTTTTGTAAATTCATTTATTATTATTTTTAGAGAAAATAAATATTTTGAAAGACCACATCCTTTTGCACGTCTAATTAAAGGTACCGTCTTAGGACGGACGTTGTGGGGTGCTAATATCTTCCCTACGCATAACTGACTCTTGGACCCAAAATATGGTTTTTGGCAGACCTTGTCTTATCTTTTTGGTTTCTTCGTAGTTTTCTAGTATAAACTATGGTGACGATTCCAAACTCTGTTTTGTTTTTCAAATTTTATTTTTGGTCCGTCGACCCGTCGCGATTTCTGTTGCGACAATGTTAAAAAATTTTATGCGTATGTTATTCAAACAAGTTTTGGTGTCAGGATAACAACTTCACAAAAAAGGCGATGATGGATAGATATGCTACTTGAAGTTAGTGTGTTCACGAGAAGGAAAGTATGTCTCCTCAATCTCTTTAGAATTGAAGACACAACGTACCCAAAGGAAGGACTGCCCTGCTCAAATGATTGTGCTTGTAAAAGAAAGAAAATGGTGCATTAAAAGTGTGGTGAATGAACACAACCATGATAAATGATGAGGCAAGATTGCAGATAAACAAGAGTTTTTTTATCATTGATTTGTGATGTAGGAGGTTTTGAAAACCTCAACTTTGTTGAGTGTGACGTGAGAAATTATATTGTAGTTCAGAGACGGGCACTGGGCAAAAATGGGGATCGACATACATTGTTGAATCACTTTTCCAGAATGAAACATAAACAATGATTTCTTTTACGACATTGACTTGGACTTAGAGGATTGTATTAGAAATATTTTTTGGGTTCATGTTAGGAGGTGATCGACATGTGAGGATTTTGGAGACATTGTTTCCTTTGACACAACGTACGTCACAAAAAAATATGACATGCCATTCAAACCCTTTGTGGGGATTACCAATCTTATTAGGTAAAAACTGACCAATGTAAGGCAATGCAAAATGCAATACAAATTGTCTTTCCCAATACGCGACATAGGTGGTGGGTGATTTTGGAACATATTGAAAAAAATTCCAAAGAAGTTGGTTAGACATAAAAATTACAATGCCATAAAAGAAGCATTAAAGTATTTGGTGTACGATTCTGTTGACGGTGAAGCATTTGAGTATGGGTAGGGAGATTTCGTCACAACTAATGCATTTGGAAATAATGATTGCCTTTCCACCTTGTTCGAAAAGAGAAAGAGATGGGTTTAATGTTACTCGAAGGATGATTTCTAGGCTAGCATGTCAACCTCCAAAGCCCATCTATAGTTATAAGAAAAGGCCAGCCCTGGTCAACACGGTTGTAATCAACTATTGAGAAGATATGAAAAAACAAGAAATCAAATGTAGCAATATTTAAAGCAAAAAGACATGAAACAGTATGTGGGTTGCGAAAGCTATACCTTTACAATTTATTTGATGATTTGTTTTTCTCTATTAATTGATGATTGTGTTTGTGAAATTTTCAAATAGGAACAAATGGGTGCTATGGATGTCATACAAAACAACTCCATTATTGATCTTCAAAGCCAATCTTCTATGAATATGGTTTCTTTCTAATTCATCACTAATTATAGATATTCAAAAATGACTAAATACTTTTATATGTGGAAGTAATAACTCATTATGGTTGCATTTGCAAGTTTCAATTGTGGAATGTAGTGGTTTCATATTCCTCCTGATGTTTGTGCAATCAAATTTAAACATCACTTAAACAACAGGGACAAGTGAAGTATTTTGGTTTCTTTAACAATTAATTAAGTGTGGTTGTTTTAAATTATCCAAGTGGTAGTAACACAAACAACTCACAAGTTTCCATTATAGTGGTTGTGCAGGTGAGGAAATGCTCACCATTTTTTTTGGGCCACTTTGATAGGTTGTATATGACATTGTCAAACACCTTTTTTTAATCTTGATTATGTTTTTCAATGGCATGCCATATATATAAGTGGCATACAATTTGTCATTCAGTTGCATACAATGTCATTTAATTGCAAACGATGTTACAATGTTGGCACACGTGGTTACCTAGATGAAGATCCACTATATATTTCAAAGTGTTGACCTGGGTGTCATGTTCATATGGGTTTCCCATGACGTTAAATACGAATAATGTACAAATAAGACCATAACATATTTCCATTACGTATGTACCATAGAGTTAGTCAGTAAGTGACAAATGTTGTTACAAATGTAAAAAAAATAGTTAAAAATATTTCCAATACATAAGTATCAAAAACTTTGTCATTAATCAACAAATGGTGTTACGGATTATGCACAAATGGTTACATGTATGTACATCCACGATACATTTCAAATTGTATTCCACCAAGGTGACATGTCCATGACACTTTCTATAGTAGAAAATATTTCCTATACATAACTACCATACATTTTGTCATTAAGTGGCAAAGGAAGTTACGATTTTTGCAAACAAGGTTACCCTCATGATGATCCATAGCATACTTCAAAAACGATGGCTTTCCCATGCTTTCAAATACAAATATATTACATCTATTATATATTAAGAAAAGAAGATACTACCAAAATTACTACATTACTTATTTTCTTTTATTGACAAGTGTCATAAAATTAGTTTTTTCATTATTTTAAAACTCTGGTACAAAAGGACCTAGGTTCAAATCGAACAAAAATCAATTTAATTTTATTTTATCATTTTTTATGATTTCAACTATAATATTAATTATAAGTAATATTATTATTTGTAATTATTAATAATATTATAATTATTATTATTACATGTTACTATTATATATTATTATTATTATTATTAACATTATTAGTAGTAAAGTTATTACTACTATTAGTAATATTAATATGTAATATATTAATTTTATTACTATATATTATTTATATGTGAAAATAAGTACTAAAATAACTGTTATTATTATTATTATTAAAAATTATAATTAAGAATTATAATTATTATATTATTATTATATTTACTATTATATCTAATTTAAAAAATTGGCATTCCAAAAATATTATATTGTTAACTACCATAATAATAATAATAATTATTATTATTATTATTATTACTTCTTGTAGTTTTTGTTGTTCATTTTATCTCTATATCTATGTAATTATGCGTCCCATTAAATAGATAAATCTATGTTAAATAAAATGTCGCATACTTAAAATATCCAAGAGTATGGAGTTTAGGGTATGAAGGTTTACAATCATTCAATCATACCAATACTGGAAACAGAGGCACTACATTGCCTTGAACAAAATAAGAGTTCAATAGTGACTCAAAAGACTCGCCCATAAACAGGGGGATTACAAAAAAATAAAGCTTCTTTAAACGTCGGCTCAATAGTAAGTCCAATATCCATCCATGATCATCAAGCTGCATTATCCCCATTGTCACTACGATTGCCAGGGGTTCCCACATCTGCTCACATCAATAAATTGATGATCATCGCAAAAGGAGAAAAACCACACACAAAGACACAAGCAAGCATAAGGGTAAGCTAGAGTAAAAAGATTCTTTTATCATGCAACTCAACATGCAATTTAAGTCAAGAATACATATCAGACATCCAAACATGTGATAGCAAACAAACATTAAGACTTTAAGACTCAACTATCTGGATACATATAATGAGACACCACCACGAAACCTTCGTGGAATTACGTCCTAACCATAAGGCACCACCACTAAACCTTCGTGGAATTACGTCTTGGCCATGAGACACTACCATGAAACCTTCGTGGAATTACGTCCTAGCCGTGAGGCACCACTACGAAACTTTTGTGGAATTACATCCTAGCCGTGAGGCACCACCACGAAACCTTCATGGAATTACGTCCTTACATGAGGCACCACCATGAGCCCTCGCTAAAAGAGTCATGGAATTACATCCTTACATGAGGCACCACCATGAACTCTCGCTAAAAGAGTCATGGAATTACGTCCATTAGATGAGGCACCACCATGAACTCTCACCACGAGGTTCATGGAATTACGTCATAACCATACCTTATCCATGTTTCACTAGTCATTCATAGAATATCATGCATACCAATCTCATGCCAATGTATATAACCAACCATCCATATCATGTTCCATACGCAAGATCATACCAAAATCATCCATTTCATTCCCATTGTACCATATATAATACATACAAGGCATCTTACGTGGCTTTGTAAAGTAGCACACCAACTAAACATTTGAAAGCATACACTTATCCAATCAACACCATCAATCTCACTCAGACAAAGAAGCCCTCGCTCAAGCGAGAGAAACCCCTCGCCCAAGCTGTCAGGTCTCGCATGGGCGAGATTGTAACGGTGGGCACGCACAAAATGCAGAATTCACAGATTTAACTCAAACAACAAACTTTTACACACAAGCTTGTTCCAAACAATATTTCTAACATGTATGCATTATCATATTACACAAAAAATGCATTTAAACTCAACAAAGAATGATTTATTTGGCTTTCTTGAGTTTTTAAAGTGAAAGAGAGGAAGGGAAGAGAGTGGCACAAATGTTTTTATATTGGTTCACTCAATTACAAAGTTACATCCAGTTTACCAGGATAACATGAGCCTGATTTCCACTATATTCAAAAGTTTTACAAATCACACACCAAGATTACACTTTTAAACAAAGAAAAACACCAAAATTTTTTACTCACAAAAATCTACACTACAACCTTGTAAGAATCACACTCACAGACCTGGAATCACATAGGTAAAAAACTAGAGGCACAAGAACTACAAAACCTGATGGTGGCTCTCTCTAGCCAACCATACACGAGTTCTTCAAGCTATTCCCAAGCCAAAATGCCTTCAAGATCAACCAAGATCTGCAATTTTCACCTTGTAGTTGTGTAATTTAGAGAGAGAAAGAGAGAGAGAGAGTTTTCAATGACGAATAACAGGTTTTCGCGCTCAAAAACTCAAAATCGTGCCTTAGCTCTCGAAAACACAACTTATATAGTATGGTCTTAAGTGAAATCAATAAGTTGAATTTTTTGTACAATTTGTTGATGTCACTTGACTTAAGTGAAATTAATCGATTGAAAAACAATTCAACTGATTGAATACATTCATACCATAAACTAATACAACAAACATTTTAACCTGTTAAAACTCATTTTAACATATTAAAAAGAACACACTAAGACTAACAAGACATCTAACCTATGTCATATAGCCTACCAACATGATATAACATGTAACCATAACATTTAACACATAATTTACAAATTTAGCACAATAGAAACATAATCTTCAAATGGATCTTCATTAACCACATATGATCTTCATTCATTTAACTTTATTAAATCTTTGCACCAAACTTGTTTGTGCCAAGAAGAACCGTCAAGATGGCCAACCTTACGGAGAAGGGAACTAACACCAATAACAAATCGCGACGCACCAAGGAAAATGAGGGATGAAGCCCAGACACACAAACACCAAATTTTCGGACCCAAGGTTGTGGAAGAGACAATCGAGAAATGGGCAACCTTGTGGAAAAGAAAGATGAAGAATAGAGCGCGAAACTTCAAAACGAAAATGATAAATGAGGAAACCAAGACTTTTTTCTTTTCTTTCCAAACTACGATGAATTATTTAAAAAATAATAATTCCATTTAATACTGCCACATGTTTTTCTTCACGTCGACATTATCAAACTTTTGTAAAAAAAATCTTTATTAAACGATCATTTTCGAATAGTAAAATTTAATATTCGACGGGGAAAGGCCAAAGAAATAAGGAGATCACAACGATAGCAATATCCCTTGGTAGTGCAAACGTGCCTCATCTCTTTCGTCTACATCCTTTCTCAACAGTTTGATGCTCACTCCCCTAATGCTGCTGAAATCATCTTTCACTCCCATTTTCCTGGTGCAAACCGCTAAATCCAAACCTCAAAAACTTCTCCACCACGCATTCACCAAAACCTTCTTCACTTACAGCACGCCACCCGTTCGACACAATGCCTGTCTCAACCTCTCCACCCCACCACCCGCTTCCTCCGCCTATATCCACCTCCCTTTCTGCCGGAAACGCTGCCACTATTGCGACTTCCCCGTCGTAGCTCTCGGCTCCGCCTCCACCCAAACCCACCACGACCCGCGCGTCTCCAACTACATTCACTGGCTCTGCCGGGAAATCACTGCCACCAAAGTGGATCAACCCGCTTCCACAACGCCCCTCCAGACTGTCTACTTTGGTGGTGGAACACCCTCGCTGGTGCCTCCTGCGATGGTTTCATCCGTTTTAGAGACTCTGAGGGTGAAGTTTGGGCTTTGTGAGGACGCGGAAATATCGATGGAGATGGACCCCGGCACGTTTGATGCAGAGAAGATGAGGGAGATGGTGGCGTTAGGAGTGAATAGAGTGTCTTTGGGAGTTCAGGCGTTTCAGGAGGAGCTGTTGAGATCGTGTGGGAGGGCACATGGGGTGCAAGAGGTTCATGAGGCTATTAGTGTTGTGAAGTCATGTGGGGTTGAGAATTGGAGCATTGATCTCATAGCCTCGTTGCCTCATCAGAGTTGGGAGATGTGGGAGGAAAGTTTAAGGCTCACCATTGAGTCACAACCTTCTCATGTGTCCGTTTATGACTTGCAAATTGAGCAAGGAACAAAATTTGGACGATTGTAAGAGGCACTTATTTGTTTTTTTCTATGAACACGATTCACATTTTATCTCAACACTGATAACCAAGAACTTATGTACTCGCTGGGAAGTGACAGTTGTTTTCTGTTGCACTAGCGACAACAAGGATTTAAATTGCAGTTGCAATTGCAGCTTTGTCGTGACATGATCCTTTATATTGTGAGAAATTACTTTCAAATATAATTTACAAGGTTTTCAAAAACGGTCTGTTACTGCAATTTCGGACGTGGTGTCAATGTTTTTAGGCTATTCTTACAGCTGCCCTTTCTGATGTGGCTGAGTATTTTTTTAAAACCTTGAGTAGCATTGATGGCTTTTATTTTCTTTTTATAAATCATTATAATGATCTAGAGATGTTTTCAGGTACTCACCAGGGGAATTTCCGATGCCTTCTGAAACACAATCGGCTGAGTTCTATAAGATGGCTTCAAGAATGCTTTCTGATGCGAATTACAACCATTATGAAATCAGCAGCTACTGCAAAAGTGGGTACGAGTGCAAACATAATTTTATCTACTGGAAGAACGAGCCTTTCTATGCCTTTGGCCTTGGCTCTGCCAGTTTTGTTGGTGGGTTGAGGTTTTCTAGACCAAGGAAGGTCAATGATTACATTAGTTTTGTGCAGAATCTGGAAAATGGATTAGTAGATAGCTCTGGTGATGGTAACATTCATGTCAAGGACACGGCCATGGATGTGGTGATGCTGTCCCTAAGAACTGCACAGGGCCTGGACTTAAAGAGTTTCCAAGAATCATTTGGCAGCTCTGTTGTTTTGTCATTGCTAGAGGCTTATAAACCTTATGTTGACAGTGGACTTGTGGTTTGCTTGGACGAGCATAGGAGAACCATTATAGTAGATGACCTTAACTCTTCCTTTTTGTATAAAACTAACACAGAAAAGAGGGTGGCATACATAAGGCTAAGTGATCCAGAAGGTTTCCTCTTATCAAATGAGTTGATAGCCCTTGCTTTTGGGGTTATTGACTCTTGGAAGGATTGTCCTCAGTACCAAGAAGCAAAAGCCACTTGAAAGCATGGATGTATATTTTACAGCAATACCTGATGTTATCTAACAATTATTTGTACCAGATACCTATTTATACAGGAAATATTTCTTGGAATGAGGGGATGAATATGCAGGTTCAAACACCAATGATGGGCATCCATACATTCCGTTGATCTTCATAACTAATAATAGTTCATGAAATGAGATAAATTATGATTGACATAAGAATAAGTAAACGAAATTGTCTAAACCTACCTCCTGAGGTTGAGAATCATCTTCTGATGGTGAAAAAACATAATTTCAAAGTGTACAACGACATCCAAACACAAATTGATATATGAATTTTGCAGGGGATGGTTTGAATTCGAAAGGTGCACGATGCTCAAGCTAGTAATTTTTGGAACTAAAGGAGATTGAGATCACTGAGAAATACCTTTAGGTGAACCAGTCACCTGTTTCTTCATATGGAGCAACTATTTTACTGTTTACTGGTATTTTGTCCCTATACTGGTAACGTTTTCTTGCTTTTTTCACATTTGCTTTGTGTGAAAATGGTCCTGTTTAGGTATCATAACATTATTCAGTTGGCACTCCTTTATTCTCAAACTTGGGAGCACAATGCCCACACTAATGTCTTCGCAATTTGCTTTGTATTTATTTTCATTATGTTAAACTCATTCATTGCTAGCTAAGCAGAACCTGAGATTTTTTTTTTATCAGCAATCAGAACCTGAGTTATAAGTGTTGAGTCTAGATCTATATTTTTTTCAAACTTGAATGTAATGTCCCATTTAATTATTAAGCGAGAATTAAAGGAAACGTCACACAAAGATAGTACTGCAACATAGTCCTGGGTTCTTAACACAACCCCTACAACATGGGCACACCACGATGCCAACGGGAAACCAGATACAAGTCTAACAAATGAGGGTAGAGTATTAAAGCATGAAACAATACATGGGCCATAGCCCTAAAGAACCATGACAAAAAAAGAATCCAGCCCAGATGGCTAAGCAGTAGAATCGTCATTTCCTTGCTGACCACGAGAACCTCGCCCATATGCTCCCATCAATCAAATGGATGATCATCGCAAGAAAGAACAGTCACATACAATACAACCATACAACAAACAGGGTAAGCTAGAGCCGATAACATTTTCATCATACAGTCAATATATTTTTCACCATTCAATATCCATACAACAACCAAGCATGTCATGACTTTCAATCGATACACTACGACTCGACTCATCCGGATACGTATAACTTGGTCGGATTCAGTGGATGCCCGCACTTGTGGTGGATACCTCTGCTCACCCCTGAGCTGTGTGTTACAAGTGTTACAATGAATCAATTTTCCTTACCACAAGGTTAGCCCTTAATGAATTTCAGGCCTCCTGCTACTCTCACCACAGGAGTCAGTCCGCTCTAGGTGAGACTAACTGACTCCTTAGAGCGTCAAGATGCAACCTTACCTTGAGTCCTTACCTAGTTATAGATGGGGCACCACCATGGACACCCACTAACAGGGACCATGGAATTACGTCCCAACCACTGAAGCGTGACCCTGAAAGTCTCACCTAGAGACTCTAAGGAATTAAGCACTGACACAAACCAACATACATAAACAGCCAAGAATTTACACATACGTTGCACATAAGATTTCAAACCAAAATCCATAACCAAATTCTCATTTCTCATATGTTGAATTATTACCAACTCGTTATTCCCAATGATGAGTAAAGTATTTCTCCTCATACCAAAACCATACCAAAGGTTTACCAACCATCAAGATCCATTGTTAC
>Ga0209389_1001689_pt1 | contig 15923 bp, 9 predicted proteins | sample CowpearedBW_FD_187526 | JGI IMG/M metagenome (GOLD analysis project Ga0209389, IMG submission 187526) | Root nodule microbial communities of legume samples collected from California, USA - Cow pea red BW (SPAdes) (version 2) | ecosystem: Host-associated > Plants > Roots > Nodule | place: USA...
ATTATTATAAGAGCATGTCTATTCAGCTAATGCAATATCTTTGGTTGTGCTAGAGAAATTAGACTTGGTGAGTTTATTTCCCTTAAAAGTTTGACATGGTAGGAGTAATTAGAAAATAGAGGTTCTCATAATTATATTTTGCAGATTTAATGATGATTTTTTTTCATAGTGATGCCTGCAGAAAATTATTATGAAATAAATTTCATTTATGTATTATGTTTGTATTTAGTCTATTAGAAGATGATAGCTATCTTAATTATTGTTATAACTAGAATTTATGTAGAGTAATTGAGTGCTTGATTTCTAGTGAATGACTTTTGAAAAAATTAGGTATGAGTTTTTAAACTTAGAATTGTGTTTTAGAAAGATATGTTATGTCTTGTAGCCTAATTGTGATGAATTATTATGCTAGTTAGAAATTTAAGTGTGATTGTATGATTAGAATTATGGAGTAGTACGATGATGTAGTTAGCAATTTGTTAATCTTTGAGTGAAACATATCAATTAAGTAAAAATGTGTTGAACATGGTTTGATGACCACATAACTGAGAGTTGTTTTTAAAATGGGCTACTCCTCAATAAGATGCCAATATGTTGTATTTGCAATTACGTGTGAGTAATTAGACTTGGTTAATATTTTTTTTCAAAAGGTTTGACATGTTAGGATAATTAAGAAATAAAGGTTTTTGTATCAATATAATGTTGATTCTTTTCATAGTCATGCTTACGAAAAAATTGTTGAGATAAATTTGACTTATGTAATGTTTAAAATGTTTCTATTTAGTCTAATAGAGGATGATGGTCTAGATAATTTTCGGTTGGATTAGAATTATGTAGATTAATTTTCAACCAACTTTGTAGGATGTATTGGGAATTAAATATGAATTCTTGAACTTAGGATTGTTTTATTAAGGATTAAATATATTTTTGATCCCTTAACTTTCAGCGAATTTTGGAATTAGTCCATTTCGAAACTTTGAACCAATTTAGTCCTTCATCCTTCAAAATACATGGATTTAGTCCTTTTAATCAAATTAGTTTATTTGATGTTTCGTGCGCATATCATGATTGTATTTGAGTTGTTTCTATTGTTTGACATATTTTTACTTTAATGTTAAGTCAAATACCATTATGAAACGCGTTTGAAATGTCAAATAAACTTGACAAAATTTGATTAAAAGGACTAAATTCACGTATTTCGAAAAATGAAAGACTAAATTGGTCTAAAGTTTTGAAATGGACTAATTCTAAAATTCACTTAAAGTTAAGGGGACCAAAAACATATTTAACCCTTTTATTAATATATCTACTATATATTGCTTGTAATTGTGATGGGTTTCTATGTTGGTTAGGAATGTTAGTGATATTGTAAGATTAAAATTGGTTTGTGATATGATGATATAATTATTAGTATGTGAATGTTCTAGTGAAGAAACACATGATTTCAGCAAAAAAGTTGGCCATGTTGAACATGAATTTAAGGATGAAATAACTTTGAATGTATTTTTTTGTTGTATAGACAATTGTTAGTAGTATGTAAATTCTCTCAAAGCAATATCTATAATTGTGTGTTAGTAATTAGACTAGATCAATATTTTTCACTAAAGCTTTTACATGTCAGGTGTAATTAGAAAAACAAAGGTTCTTGTAAACCTTTTTAGTAGATTTGATGGTGCTTTATTTCTTAGTGACGCTTGTGGAAAATTATTATGAGCCAAACATGATTCATGTATGGTTTGGAATTTGTTTATATTTAGTGTAATAAAGGATGATAGCCTTGTTAATTGTCGTTGGGGGTTAGAATTTATTTAGAGTAATTGAGTGTTGAAATTCTAGTGAAATATTTTTTGTTGATTTAGCCATGAGTCTTGAACTTAATATTGTATTAATAAAAAAATTATGTCTTTTGCTTAATTGTGATGTAGTATTATGTAGGCTAAGTGTGTAAGTGTGATTGTATGATTAGAATTGTGTAAGATTGTGATGATACAATTAATGGATTAGTTAGTGAATCTCGAAACAAAATTAAATCACTTGAGTGAAAAAGTGTTCGTGTTGAATGTGAATTTAGGGATAACATAGCTTTAACTTATCTTTTAATATATGTTGGTCGTTATTAGAGTATGTCAATTCTGTTAATGTAGTATCTATGATTGTGCTTGAGAAAATAGACTTGGTGAGTTTATTTCTCTAAAAGTTTGACAAGGTAAGAGTAATTCAAAAATAAGGTTCTCATAAATATTTTTTGCAGATTTAATGATGGTGTTTTTCTTAGTGATGTTTGTGGAAAATTATTACAAGACAAATTTCACCTATGTACTGTTCTGACATATTTTATATTTAGTCTAATAGAGGATGATAATTGTTAGTTGTTGTAAGTAGAATTTATTTTATTTGAGTGCTTTTATTTTGCATCTTTGAGTTCATACTTGTTATTAGTTCATTGGCAAGTTCATAGAGTTATGTTTTCATTATATTTGCTTGAGTTTCGTATTCTATCTTTTGATTCTAATAGGTTTCTTTCCATTTTGATTTGCTTCTTGTTCAAGTGCAAAATATATGTGTTGAAAATATGTTCTAGTAGTTTTGTTCTGGTGCTGGAAAATTATTGAGAAAAGTAGAAAAAAAGTTCACGAACAGAAGAGCAAAAGAAAAAAGTGATCAAAACAAGTGCACTAAAACCACTACTACCTTCTTTTTTATGTTTATTTTGCTTGCATTTGAAATTTGAAACTACTTTGAGGCTGTAAACTGGACTTTCTAGAACTATTGGTCTTAGCTTTGAGCTAAAAGAGTGACTATATGCACCATTAGCGATCAACCAAAGAGATAAATAAGCATCCTCTCTATTCTAGTTGTTTTTGTGTTGTTCATTCATTTTAGTACATTTCTTTAGTTGATTCTCTTGTTTTGCTTAACCTTGTTTCTCTTTGTTTCCTTCTTGTTACTCTTGGTTTTGTCATACAAACTATCCCTTTGAAGTTAACCTTTATTTTTAAGCTTTTTCTTGATTTTTCTTCTTTGACATCCTCTCGACTTTTGCTTGTTTTATGTGTAGACTTTCTTTTGAGGTGAAATAACTTTTGAGGTAGCATCTTCGGAGTGGAAACCTAAAGGAGACTTGAAGCCTTAGCGAAACTGACAAGAAAAGGATGAGAGAAACACTTGGAAAGGAAAAGATGTGCATTATTTATTTATTTGAGTTGTAACTTTTACTTGTTTTGCTTCTTGTAATCTTGGCCTAATTAGGTGTCTTGGGGGAGCCTTTGGTGTTCAATCCCATCTCCTAATTAGAACCTTAATTTCTTATAGTGAAGCGCATCTTAGTTGGTAAGTGCTTTGAAGGTTCTAAGTGCCTTCTAGCCTTTCCATTAGGCCGCACAGTTTAGCTTATTTGCTTTCCTTTTTGCTTAAAGTTTAGGGCTTTCAAACGTAATTTCTTTTATACTTAGGGAATGATATTTAGGTTGATCAATGATAAAAAAATGGTCTTGTCATAGAGAAACATGAAGATTTGAGGACAAATCGTTTTCTATGCTTGTAGAATTAGGCTTTTGCTTTTCCTTTTAGTGAGACACTTGTAGGGCTTCCTAGGCTACAAAGAAGGTGTCTTCCATGTAAATCACTTTTGAATTTGAGTATTGTTATGTAGTGAATTATGTCATATTTGTCTTCCATGTAAATCACTTTTGAATTTGAGTATTGTTATGCAGTGAATTATGTCATATTACTTATCTTAGGTCACTAAGGCCAGAGCACCTTTCCTAGGTTTCCTTTAGCCACCATTCATTAAGAGTTTGTCCAACCTTTCTCTCGGGCACTCAAACATTATCATAGCATCTCCTTGCTTTAGTCATACAGTTTGGCATCACATCACAACAACCATATGCCAAACATATTTTCAACATCATCAAATTCTTCAAACCATGACCCATTTGAGCCTCACCTTGTGTGCGTTCTATAGATTGAAAAGGTTTATCATGCAATTACGACTGAGATGTTGCTTGCAAGATATAACTATCCAATTATCAAATGAAAAAAATGATGATTTATGAGCCTCATTGTGTATAAAAAATAACTTTGACTTCAAATGAATTTGACAGCATACAATATACTGTTTTATTTATTCTTAAAATCCAAGTTGTTGGTGTGTCGCTAATTTTGAAAGCCATATATAACTTGAGCTGGGTATACTCCCTAAACGGAACTGACGAATAGTACTTTGATTTTCTTTTTGGTCATAGTGCAAGTTCTAAAAGGGTATATTTTGGGTTGTCTCACATGGAATTCTCGAATCGCACTTTGATTTTCTTGGTTCACTATGCAAATTCCATATTGGTATATTTTTAACTGTGTCACCATAAATAGAATTGTCAATGTGAACTTTGACGTTCGCAATAGAAATTTTTGATTTGTCCTTTCTTATTCGATCTGTCGATGAATTACTTGTTTGTCTTTTGATGGTTTGATGGGCCAAAGTAGAAGGATTTCAGATGATAAGTTGAGTTTATATTTATTTGTTTTGAAATATGAGATAAGTATGGGTCATGATTTTTATTCTTTTTAAATTTTTCATGCACCTGTCCAAATTGTCCCTTTAAAATGTTTCATGAAACTCTTTGTATTGGTAGTAGGTAACAATTGCGCCTCCAATTTTGAAATCCTATAAATTGGGTTGACATAGTGCCTCCAATTTTAAAATTCCTTCAACTTCGGTTGATATTGTGCCTCCAATTTTGAAAGCCTTATAAAGTTATATTTATTCCTAATGCAAATTTTAGATGGTTATATATGAGTTGCTGCTTATAATTATGTTGCGAGATGAAAGCTTATTTTTGTTTGTGGCTATTTTTTGAGTCCTAATGATGTTGGATATTACAATTCAAATATTGGTTGCGTAACTTGAGTGTGCATCTACATTGAGACTAATGGAGCACAATTTAAATTACTTATTTGTCATAGTAAGGATAGGGGATTGTTTGTGAGAGCAATTAATATGTTAAAATTGAGCTATATATTGAGTTTATTAGTATAAAAAATCACTTTGACTTCAAATGAATTTGATAGCATACAATATATTGTTTTATTCATTCTTAAAATCCAAGTTGTTGGTGTGTCGCTAATTTTGAAAGCTATATATAACTTGAGCTGGGTATACTCCCTAAACGGAACTGACGAATAGCACTTTGATTTTCTTTTTGGTCATAGTGTAAGTTCTAAAAGGGTATATTTTGGGTTGTCCTACGTGGAATTCTCGAATTGCACTTTGATTTTCTTGGTTCACTTTGTAAATTCCATATGGGTATATTTTTAACTGTGGCCCCATAAATAGAAATGTCAATATGAACTTTAACATTCACAATAGAAATTTTTTATTTGCCCTTTCTTATTCGATCTGTTGATGAATTACTTGTTTGTCTTTTGATGATTTGATGTGCCAAAGTAGAAGGATTTCAGATGATAAGCTGAGTTCATATTTATTTGTTTTGAAAATGTGAAATAAGTATGGGTCATGGTTTTTATTCTTTTTAAACTTTCATGCACCTGTGAAAATTGTCCCTTTAAAATGTTTCATGAACCTCTTTGTATTGATAGTGGGTAACAATTGCGCCTCCAATTTTGAAATCCTATAAATTGAGTTGACATAGTGCCTCCAATTGTAAAAGTCCTTCAACTTCGATTGATATTGTGCCTCCAATTTTGCAAGCCTAAAGTTACATTTATTCCTAATGCAAATTTCAAATGGTTATATATGAGTTGTTGCTTATAATTCTGTTGCGAGATGAAAGCTTATTTCTTTTTGTGGCTATTCTTTGAGTCCTAATGATGTCGGATACTAATATTCAAATATTGGTTGCGTAACTTGGGTGTGCATCCACATTGAGACTAATGGAGCACAATTTAAATTACTTATTTGTCATAGTAAGGATAGAGGATTGTTTGTGAGAGCAATTGATATGTTAAAATTGAGCTATATATTAAGTTTATTAGTATAAAAAATTACTTTGACTTCAAATAAATTTGACAGCATATAATATACTGTTTTATTTATTCTTAAAATCTAAGTTGTTGGTGTGCCGCTAATTTTGAAAGCCATATATAACTTGAGTTGGGTATACTCCCTAAACGGAACTGACGAATAGCACTTTGATTTTCTTTTTGGTCATAGTGCAAGTTCTAAAAGGGTATATTTTGGGTTGTTCCATGTGGAATTCTCGAATTGTACTTTGATTTTCTTGGTTCACTGTGCAAATTCCATATGGGTATATTTTTAACTGTGCCACCATAAATAGAATTGTCAATGTGAACTTTGACGTTCGCAATAGAAATTTTTTATTTGCCCCTTCTTATTCGATCTGTTGATGAATTACTTGTTTGTCTTTTGATGGTTTGATGGGCCAAAGTAGAAGGATTACAGATGATAAGTTGAGTTCATATTTATTTGTTTTGAAATATGAGATAAGTATGGGTCATGATTTTTTTTTCTTTTTAAATTTTTCATGCACCTGTCCAAATTGTCCCTTTAAAATGTTTCATGAAACTCTTTGTATTGGTAGTAGGTAACTATTGCGCCTCCAATTTTGAAATCCTATAAATTGGGTTGACATAGTGCCTCCAATTTTAAAATTCCTTCAACTTTGGTTGATATTGTGCCTCCAATTTTGAAAGCCCTATAAGGTTACATTTATTCCTAATGCAAATTTCAAATGGTTATATATGAGTTGTTGCTTATGATTCTTTTGCGAGATGAAAGCTTCTTTTTGTTTTTGGCTATTTCTTGAGTCCTAATGATGTTGGATATTACAATTCAAATATTGGTTGCGTAACTTGGGTGTGCATCCACATTGAGACTAATGGAGCACAATTTAAATTACTTATTTTTTCATAATAAGGATAAGGGATCGTTTGTGAGAGCAATTGATATGTTAAAATTGAGCTATATATTGAGTTTATTAGTATAAAAAATTACTTTGACGTCATATGAATTTGACAGCATACAATATACTATTTTATTAATTCTAAAAATCCAAGTTGTAGGTGTGCCGCTAATTTGGAAAGCCATATATATCTTGAGCTGGGTATACTCCCTGAACGGAACTGACGAATAGCACTTTGATTTTCTTTTTGGTCATAGTGCAAGTTTCAAAAGGCTATATTTTGGGTTGTCCCACGTGAAATTCTCAAATTGCACTTTGATTTTCTTGGTTCACTGTGCAAATTCCCTATGGGTATATTTTTAACTGTGGCACCATAAATAGAATTGTCAATGTGAACTTTAACATTCACAATAGAAATTTTTTATTTGCCCCTTCTTATTCGATCTGTTGATGAATTACTTGTTTGTCTTTTGATAATTTGATGGGACAAAGTAGAAGGATTATAGATGATAAGTTGAGACGTCAAGCACGCCCAACCTGTATGTGTCATCAGGTCAGTCGGTCTGTCTGGGCAATCGGGCCCGCCCGACCTGTCTAGGTTGTTCAGCCTACTCGACCCATTTGTGTCGTCAAGTCGGTCTGAACCGTCTGGATTGTATGGCAAACCCAACCTGTCATGGTTGTCTGGTTTGCCGGATCTGTTTGGGATTGAGTCTAGAGTGTGAGGTTGAGTAAAAAGAATTTCAAATTCCACCTTTTTTTAGGGTATTTGAATTCTTCTTATTTAGCTAATTGAAATACTTTAAAAAAATGCATGAATTTTAAATGTTTTTTTATTTCTCTGTCCAAATAATGTATTTCATTACAAAGAATTTCAAATTCTCCAAATAAATTAATCACCCTATTGAATTGCCTCATCTAAACACACTGTTACCTGGTGTTTGGATGATGCATTTCAACAATTCTAAGAAATTGAAATGCATTGCATTTGAAATTCTTGCAATTGAATTTCCTTCATTTTTTAAATACTCTATTTGGATAGACTAATTGAAATACCTTACATTTCAATTTCTTATTTGGATAAAATAATTGAATTTCTTTTATGAGATAAAATTTTATTTTAATAATATTTATTTTAATATATAAACTTTGAAATTAAATTTAACAAATATTGTCAAGTTAAAATATTTAAATTCGGTCAAATTAAGGTCTTCGACTAAACCCGACCCGACCTAGTTCATCAGGTTGGTCCGACCCGACCCGCTAAGGTCGTCGGGTCAGTCAGGCCCGTTAGGATTGTTAGGCCGGTCGAGTCTGTTAGCATCGTCGGGTAGATCAGGTCTGTTTGAATCATCGGGCAGGTTAGACCCGTAGGGTCGGTCAGGCCCGTTTGATTTGTCGGGTCGGTCAAGCCCATTTGGGTTGTTGTACCGATCTGGCCAATTAAGGTCATCGACCCAGCTCGACCTGTATGCGTCGTTGGGCCCCTAGCCCGTATGGGTCATCAGGCCCGCCCAACCCGTCTTAGTTGTCGAGCCCGTCGACTCGTCTTAGTTATCGAGCCCGTCGACCCGTCTTGGTTGTCGGGCTCACCCGACCCGTCTGGGTTGTCGAGCTTGCCCGACCTGTCTGAGTTGTCGGATCCATCCGGCCCATGTGGGTCTTTAAGCTCGCCCTACCCGTCTTGATCATTGGACTTGTTTGGGTCATCTGGCCTGCCTGGGTCGTCCGACCCGTTTTGATAGTCAATCCTGCCCAGGCCGTCTTAATCCTCGGCTCGCCTGACCCTTCTTTATCGTTAGGCCTATTTTGATCGTCAGGCCGGCCCGATCTGTGTATGTCTTCGGGTTGGCCCGACTCGTCTCGGTCATCTGGGTCGTTTGAGCCAAATCGTCGCCTACCATTATGAATGAAACAACCAAGCAAACAGTAAGGCAATTTGTTGTCTCAACGTTCCTAAATCAATCCATCACTTTTACAATCACCCTTTTTCATTTATAAAAACCATAGAACAAACTAACCCAAAAACGAATATGTTTAATTTATCTAGCCAATTTTAGACAAAAAAAGACGTAAATATATGTGTGTATAAGTCAAAAGGTTATTCCCTACTTTTAATAGAACACTATGAATGATCTGATAACAGTACTTGGACGTAACTCAATCTCAAAAGTTAGCTCGTGAGGTGAAGTTTGTCCATTACATATACTATTTTGGTCGTCTCAATATCACTATCACAGGTAAACAATCTCCATTAGAATGCAATAAATTGCAAGTGAAAACAAAGATGCCCTTTCATCCAAGAAAAAGACATATGGAGGATGTTACCACATACAGAAGTAACCATTGCCAAATTGCTCATATAAATACCAAGAACTTGATAGTAACTGAGTTAGATAAGAAGCAACAACAAGATGAAAAACTCAGTGAACTTGACGAATTGATGTTGGTTTGTAGAGGTGAGTGGGTCTTTCAGATGCTGAGCCACAGTTCATAAAGATTTGAGTACCCTCAAGATAACTCTCTTCTAGTTCAGTTTCCATGAGCAACATCCACAAGATTTAACACGTATCCATTTAATCTTAACAAAGTCGTCAATCCCTTCAATGACTGATATATACTCTCTATCTCAGGATGTCTCTCATCCAAGGAATATAATTCCACGACACTATCATTGCATCCAATAACACTAAATCTTGATAATTTCTTGAACATGATATCTCTCATTGCAATATTCAACCGGGCAACATCCTCCAATCTTCTAAGATCTTTGTATATGTTCGAAAGCATGAAAAGGTTTGCAAGGTTGTTGGGTTCAAATTCATTCATATGCTTAAGCGCCACTTTTGCTATTTCCACATTGGACATCCTGCAAGACCCAAGCCGGGCAACCTTAATAATCGCATCCAACCTATTCCTCACGAAATCCACAACCTAGTATATAAGGCCAATTATTCCCAACAAATCCATCATGCAACCATAATGTTTAATCTGAAGCACAATTAAGTAATTATCAACCATTGATTGGAAATACAGAAACCCATCTCTCACTAACCCCATATGTGTACAATTAGACAAAATCCCAACAAATGTAATACCATATAACTTCTCTTTCACGTTCTTCATCCGCTCAAACAAACATAAAGCATAAGTTACATGATCGTGCATGGCAAGGCCATTAATTATATTGTTCCAAATGATTATTTCGTTCACATCCAACCAATTAAACACATAAAGTGCTTTCTCTATAACCCAACATTTTGCTTACATGTTAATCAAAGCATTTCCAACAAACAAGTTACCTTTATACCTAATACTCTCATAATAAACATACACCCACTTACCCATCCCAAGATCCCTTAATTTAGAGTAAGCGGACAACACTGCCATAATTGTGTAATCATTTGGAATGATCACAACATCACCACCTTCCCCTTCTTGTTTTGGTAACATCAACATTCGTTTAAAATACTCAAAAGCTTCATTAAAGAGTCCATTCCGAACGTAGCCTCCAATTAACCCGTTCAAAGAATAAACATTCCTCGAAGGCATTTCATCAAAGAATTTCTCAACTTCACCTCTCTGTTACAGGCGTAAACTTTCAAGACGGTGTTCCACGACATCACATCGTGGTTTGACATTTTATCAAACAACATTCTTGCAGGTACCATGTCTCCCAATTCGATGTACCCTAAACTGACAACGTTGCACAACACCACATCACACTACGACACTAGATCAAAAAGATACTTTACAGAAGCCATGTCACGACACGCGACGAGAGCAACAATGATCGTAGTTCAAGCGAAGACATTCTTCTCGCGCATTTCGTCGAACACCTTGTAAGCATCCTCGACGGATTACATGTGAATAAATGTGATTCCCACAAATGTGTTCGACTTAAAATCAGGTTTAGCCACCATGTAGCGAACTTGCTCTCCTTCTCTAATCGCGTTCGCTTGAGCACACGACTTCACTACCATTGGGAAAATGAAAAAAGTTCGACGAAGCACCGACACATTGCATTTGTGCAAACAAAACGACCACTTCAATAGTACAAAGCCTCGAAACATGGTGTTCCACGAGGCACCGTTTAGTTGTATCGTTGTATCGAACACTCTTTTAGCATAACTCATTCTATCGAAATGTGCGCATGTCGTGATGAAATTAGAGGTGACGTAATCATTGCCCTATAGTCCATGGGTGACTATTTGGGCTTCAATCTATTGCAGTCGCTTGCATGTTTCGCATGAGCTTAACAAGGATTTAAGTTTTTCCTCCATAACTTTCTGTAGTCTCTTCGGGGAATCGTTCACCACTAACTTCACAATTTCTATTTGCATTTGTAATCGTGGATTAAAAACACATCAACAGCTTTTGTATGATGTTGGTATGTGTAGGACCCAAACTGTGTTCCACTTGGATCCATCTGACCCGAAAGTTCAATATCATAATGTCATGTCAGAAGATTATCATTTTATGTAGTCTTGAAGGATAAACAGTGCTCTAGTTGCTACCATATTCCATAATTTTATGTTACCTTGAAACAACCACATTCCACACCTCTATGTCGTGTTGCGGTGCCAAATCAAATTTGTAGAAGCCATGTCACAACACACCACATGAACAACGATGAATATTATTCAAGCAAGCACGTTCTTTGCGCATTTCATTTATGCAGATGACTTCACCACCATTGGGAAAGTGCACTAGATTGGCAAAACATTAGCGCGATACATTTTCACAAACAAAAACAATGACTTTAATGGGACGCTCCAATGGAGTAAAGCCTCAAAACATGGCATTTTGTGTGGCCACGTTCGATTGTGCAATTATGTCATACATTATTCGTGCAATAATTATTCTACCGATGGTTATTCATGCAATAACTATTCACACAACATCATGAAACTTGGGGTGATCTAATAATTGCATTGGATTCCATGGATGACTATTTAAGTTTGAATTTGGTGCAGTTGTGTGCATGTTTCGCATGACCTTAACATAGGTATTAGTTTCTCCTTCACCTATTTGTTATAAGCATAAATGTTCAAAAAGGTGTTTCATGACATCACATCACAATTCAGCATTTTATCAAACTGTGTTCGCAACAATCATATTCTCCAATTCAATGTACTCTAAACATTGATGTTCTACACCCCAACATCGCTCTACAACGCCAGGTTAAAAAGACGCTTTATGGAAGCTATGTCACAACATGCCGCATGAGCAGCAATGAACGTGGCTCAAGTGAAAAAGTTCTTTGCATGCATTTCACCGAACACCTTGTAAGCATCCCAACAAACATCTCCCCTATTGCGGAGTACATGTTAGTGAACATTATAGCAACAAACGCGTTCAACTTAACCACGTTTGACCACCATGCAGTGAACTTGCTTCTTCTTTAACCGCGTTCACCTAAGCTTACAACTTCATCACAATGGGAAAAGTAAAGCACTTCGGCAAAGCACTAGTACGATGCATTTTCGCAAACAAAATGACGACTTCAAAGAGACACCCAATATGGGTAAACCTCCTAACATGGTGTTTTGCATTACGTTGATTGTTTAAGTCATTATGTCGAACATTCTTTGTGTATGACTCATTCTATAGAGACATGTGTACATCGTGATGAAATTAGGGATGATGTAATCATTATGTTGGATTCCATGAGTGACTATTTGAGTTTGAATCTGGTGCAGGTGCATGCACGTTACACATGACCTTAATAAGGATATCAATTTCTCTTATACGTCTTCGTTACAAGGGTAACCATTCAAGATGGTGTTCCACGACTTCATTTCGTGATTCGACATCTCACCAAACAGTGTCCTCATAACTATTATATTCCCCAATTCAATGTACCCTGAAACAACAATGATCCACACCTCCACGTTGCACTACAGTGCCAAGTCAAAAATATGCTTTGCAGAAGTCATGTCACAACATGCCACCTGAGCAGTAATGAACGTGGTTCAATCACACACGTTCTTTGCGCACATTTCGTCGAACACCTTCAAAACATCCCCAACGTCTACTTTCCCTCTCGCAAAGTACAAGTGGATGAACATGGTTCCCACAAACATGTTCAACTTAAAACCCCTTTTGGCCACCATGTAGTGAACATGCTCCCTTTCTCTAACCGCATTCGTCGTAGCATACAACTTCACCACTATTGGGAAAGTCAAGCAGTTCGACAAAGCTCCTATGCGGTACATTTGCGCGAACAAAATGATGACTTCAAAGGAATACTCCATTAGAGTAAAGCCTTAGAACATGACATTTTTTGTGGTGTCGTTTGGTTGCACCGATGTGTCAAACACTCTTCGTGCGTAACTCATTCTTCCTAGACGAATGCACGCCTTGATGAAGCTATAGGTGATGTAATCATTGCCTTAGAGTTCATCCATGACTATTTGAGCTTGAATATGCTCCACCTCTTTATTACAGACCTAATAGTTCAAGACAGTGTTCCATAACATCATATCATGTTTCAACATTTTATCAAATAGTACTTTCGCATCTACAATATCCCTCAATTTGATGTAGTCTGAAACAATGAGGTTCCACACGTCCAAGTTGCACTGCAACATCAAGTCAAAAAGACGTTTTGCGAAAGTCATGTCACAACATGCCACATGAGCAGCAATGAACACGATTCAAGTGAAGATGTTCTTTGCGTGCAGACAAATCTCCTCTCACAGAGTACATTGGAATCAACGTGGTTCCCACAAATGTTTTCAACTTAAAATCGTGTTTGGCCACCATGCAATGAATTTTCTCTTCACAAATCGCGTTTGCTTGAGCACATAACTCTACCACCATTGCAAAAGTGAAGAAGTTCGATGAAGCACTGACGCGATGCATTTGCGCAAAAAAAACGACGACTTCAATAGCATAATCCAATAGGTTAAGTCTCAGAACATGGTGATTTGCATGGCATCGTTTGGTTGTGTCATGGTGTCAAACACTAATTGTTTGTGACTCATTCAACGGAGACACGTGCACTCTATGGTGAAACCATGGGTGATATAATCATTGTCTTGGAGTTCACGAGTGACTATTTGAGCTTGAATTTGGCGTTGTCGCGTGCACCTTGTAATCATCCCCAACGAACACCTCACCTCTCACAGAGTACATGTGAATCAATGAGGTTTCTACAAACGCGTTCAACTTAAAACTGCATTTGCCCACCATGTAGTGAACCTGCTCTCCTTCTCTAACCACTTTCGCTTGAGCACTCGACTTCACTACCATTTAGCGCAGTGCAGTGCGTAAACAAAAAGTTGGCTTCAATGGGACACTCCAATTAGGTAAAGCCTCGAAACATGATTTTTTTTGTAGTGTTGTTTCGTTGCGTCGTTGTGTCAAATACTCTTCGTGCTTGACCTATTCTACTGAGTCACGCACACACCGTGATGAAACTAGGGGTGATGTAATCATTGTCTTGGAGTCCATGGATTACTAATTGAGCTTGAATATGGTGCAGTCGCGTGCACGTTTCGCATGACCTTAAAAGGGATATCAGTTTCTACTCCACCTTTTTGTTACAAGGGTTCAAGACGGTGTTCCACGACATCACAACGTGGTTCAACATTTTATGAAACAACGCTCTCACATCTACCATAAAATCCCCCAATTTGATGTATCCTGAAACAATGATGTTCCACACTCCTATGTTGCACTGTGGCGTTAGGTCAAAAAGACGTTTTGCGAAAGCCATGTCACAACACGCCACATGAGCAACGATGAACATGGTTCAAGTGAAGACATTCTTTGCGCGCATTTCGCCGAACACCTTGTAAGCATCCCTAACGGACACCTCCCTTATCGTGGAGAACATGTGAATCAACACGGTTTCCACAAACGCGTTCAATTTAAAACTACGTTTGGCCACCATGCAATGAATATGCTCTCCTTCTTCAATTGCGTTTGCGTGAGCACTCGACTTCACCACCATTGGAAAAGTGAAGTAGCTCGGCAAAGCACCAACGCAGTGCATTTGTGGTAACGAAACAACGACTTCAAAGGAACACTCCAATAGGGTAAAGCCCCCAGAACATGGCATTTTGTGTGCCGCTGTTTGGTTGTGTTGTTGTGTCAAACACTTTTCGTGCGTAATTCATTCTACCAAGACGCACGCGCACTGTGATGAAACGAGGGTTGATGTAATAATTGCCTTAAAGTACATGGGTGACAATTTGAGCTTGAATTCGGTGCATCCGCGTGCACATTTCGCATGACCTCAACAAGGATATTAGTTTCTCCTCCATAACTCTTTGTAGTCTCTTCAGAGAATTGTTTTCCACTAACTTCCCTATTTTTATTTGCATTTGTAGTCGTGGATTAGAGATACATATCAATGGCTTGTTAATGATGTTGGTATGTGTATGAGTCGGACTATGTTCCACTTTGATCTACCCAACCCCAAAGTCCAATATCTGAATGTTATGTTAAAGTAGTACCATTTTATGGAGAAAGGAATGTTTGTTTCTTGAAGGACAAACTAATCCTCTTTTCTACAACATGAACGGGTTAGAGTTGAAGGCTATGGTTGCATTATCAAATTTGTGTTTGTCCCTTTTTTTTTCTTGCATTATTGTTGTCGTTAACGAATGTATTTGTCCTAATACTTACTCTTGAACAAATATTACTAGAAACATGTGATGATTTTTGACACTCATATTCAAAGAACTCTTATTATGCATGCTCTATTTAATATTTAATATTTATAAAGATAAGTCTAGAGTAATCTTATATGAAATATATTTAATTAGTTTAGGTGATGTAACCCGACGCTCACATAGAAAACATACATCTTTTTCTTTCTAAGAAATTTGTCTCTTTTTTTCCTTAGTTTTTCTTTCTTATATTTTATCTATTTAAAAACTTGATCATACATTGTAGTTAAGAATCTAAAGATGAATTTTACCTTATCAACTTTTCATTATTTATTCTAAAAGTTATATGTTCTCTCTTTTTTCATAAATTTTCATCACTCACTTGCCATTGCACACTACAATAAAACCTTTAAATAGTGACTAA
>Ga0209389_1001691_pt1 | contig 15920 bp, 13 predicted proteins | sample CowpearedBW_FD_187526 | JGI IMG/M metagenome (GOLD analysis project Ga0209389, IMG submission 187526) | Root nodule microbial communities of legume samples collected from California, USA - Cow pea red BW (SPAdes) (version 2) | ecosystem: Host-associated > Plants > Roots > Nodule | place: USA...
GACCACGTTAAAAAAACCGAACGAAAACTAGGACCAAACTACTATTTAAGCCTTTTTTTCTACATCATGTTGTATGGTTAAAGACATCAATTACCTTGTTTACATTGATATTTGGGGTCCATCCATTGTTGTTACTTCTACGAGTGCTAGATATTACAGTGTTTCTTGATGTTTTTTTCTATGTATGTGATTTATATGTTAAATGCTAAATTTGAAGACTTTAATTCTTTCTCCCATTTTAAATATGCTATTGAACTAAAGGTCAATACTAAAATTGAGACTTTACATTGTAATAATGCTAAATAAATGCTAAATAATTTTTAAAATTTACTAAATATCTCGCTGAACATGGTACTCAACATCATGTTACATGTCCCCATACTAAAAAAAAGTGTAGTTCTAAATGGAAACGTAGACATGTTACTAAAATTGGCTTATCTTTACTTGTTAATGTTTTTTCCCTCTCTTTTTTGGGGTGATGCTTTTCTCACTACCACCAATCTTATAATTATTTTACCTACGCCTGTTTACATAATGTCAATTTGCATGAGAAACTATTTCATAAATTACCATAATATGATTTTATTCGCATATTTGGGTGTGCTTGTTATCCTCTACTTAAACCCTATATAATAAACATAAATTGGATTTTAGAACTCACCAGTGTTTGTGCTCAAGCTATGCAACTCAACAAAAAGATTACAAATGTTAATCTCCTTATGGAAAATTGCATACTTCTATACATGTTCAATTTCATGAAAACCTTTTTCCATATAAATTGCAATCCTATCCTTTTTAATTGTGGTCTAACAATACTTCTCTATTCCTAATTCTTCTTTTGCTCTTGTTCCTTTAATTGTTGTTCATGTACCTGATTCCAATACTCATCATACTAGAGCACAACTAATGGTTGCTTCTGATTCAGATATCATTGAACCTGATTCCACGACTCCTAATATGGATGCACAACGATTGGGTGTGTAAGACCCGATAAAATTAAATAGTTAATTAAATAATTATTTAATAAATGCGGGTAATAGAAGCCTTTAAGGCATTTAATGCGGAGTGCTATGATGTGGAAAAGTACTAGCTCAAATGGTTGAGAGTACTTTGATTGTGTGAGAAGACTTGGGTTCAAGTCTTATGTATGCCAATTGTATGTTAGGAATTGTATGATAATTCCTATAATTTTAGGATTTCATTATCACGTCTCACATTCAAATATATATGTATATATATATATACATATATATACATATATATATACATATATATAATTTTCTTTTGGTATGAAGATGAAGGGGTAGAAAAACCCCAGCTGTAATAAGGGCAGCCTTGTGAGAACTAAATTTTGGAGTGCCAAAGGGAGGCTGTTGGAGTATCCTAAGGAAAAGAGCTAAAAGACCATTAGGAGCGAGGATTACTAGGTAAGGGGAGCTGTCTTTTACGCTTTTATTTTGTGTTTGAATAACTGTGCAATGCCATGAGACAATGTATGATTTACCCACGCTGTTTCTGCACTATTTTGAGGGTTTCTGGGTTTTTCCCAGAAACCACTTGGCAGCTCAACCCCTGCCGCCAGGCGACACTTCAGAGGTTAATGTTGTTCTTGTTTTTGGCATGAACCGCCTGGCGGCGATGAGTATCTGCCAGGCGGCGCAACGTGGTTCATGTTCTTTTTTATTGTTTTGATGGTGGTTATGCGAAATGCCAATTGATTTCTGGAATTCGATGTGTGTATTCGCCATTGGGTGCTTTGCTGATTTGAAACTAATTTAAAATTGGGTTGTGGTAGTGTTTTTAGAAACACACGTGCATGATAAATCATGATCATATGGGCAAGGGTGGAATGAAATGAAAATTGGATTGATTCGAAAGAGGAAAAGATCAAGAAAATCTTATGAATTGAATTAAGAACAGGAAGTTAGTCTGTTATATTATGAATTGTCGCATTTTGGTGTGTTTAGCGTTAGGGATGGATACTAGTTATGGCCTGTCATACTCGCATGTGTGGAGAAGCCTTGGTTTAGGCTGGTTCTGGTGTACCGCCTGGTGACCCTAGGCTTGCTGCCAGGCGATGGCAAGGTATAGGCGTTGTTTTGCGATTTCAGGTAGAGAAAAATGAGGGAGGAACCTTGGTGAGTGAGAGGTTTTTGGAATTTAATTGGTAACATTGAAAGGGGCAATATATTGTGGTAAATAAGTATGTGAATGGTAATGGGTTGAAAGTAGGACTAGGTTGTGGTGTGTGGTAGGAATGTTAAGGAAAGAAAGGGATAATGTTAATCCTAAATAAAAGTTTTAGGTGTCAAATCCTCAACGACTATCAATTCAATAACTATACAAAGGATGAGAAGCTAAATAAGAAAAAGAATGAATGAAGAACAATAGAAACAAGTGTTGAACCTACGAGAGTCATTTTTGTTTAGTAAAGAGAATAGAAAGCAAAAGCATTCGAATATTATTCACAAAGTGAAGTTATACTATGTGCATTTTGATTGTACTCTCTTACTTTGAAAGATTTTCTTGTCATTTCAATTGAGAGTTCTTAACTCTATGGAGAGGTTGAGAAGGTAACACTTGGAGAAGTTGATACTCGATGTATTTGTGCTAGTCAAGAGTATTGATTAGTGGAATGTCTTAAGCAGATTTCTTAAGAGACTGAACATAGCCTTACTAATGGGGTGAACCAGTATAAATTTTGTGTTATCTCTTCCTTACTCTCTTCCTTTAATTATCTGTTCGAAAAAAAAAATGTTTGATTTTATCTATAGGCTCTATTCAATCCCCTCCCTCTTCGAGAGCCACCTTGCACCAAAACTACTCTTACTCATCTTGGTTTTTGTCCTATAAAAAGTGATAATTCTTTGTTTGTCAAAATTATTTCCACGTACACTATTTTCATTTTATTGGAATTTCTAAAGCTAAAATTACATCTTTAACTTTTGTTTTGCATGATAAATTTAGTTTTAAGCATATGGGTTCTCTTAATTATTTCTTAGGCTTTGAGGTTTTACATACACCTTATAGAGGACTACTCTCTCAAAAATAATATATTCGGGATATAGTACATCAGAAAAGATGAATGATTTTAAGCCTTAACCCACTCCTATGGTTTATGGTTTAAAGCTCATTGATGAGTCATTATTTTCCTTCATTCCACTAGCCTTTGTGTACCCATTTGATAGTTGTTCAGTGCTTAATTGTTGTTCTTAGTGCATTTTTTTCTGTTGGGCTTTATTGGGCCATTGTTCCGAAATTGGGTTAATTTCACATAATTTGGTCTAATTTTCGTTTTTAATTATTTTTAAGTATTTGGGTGAAGAAATTTTGGAGCTTGGACATTTATCTTAAGGTCAAGAGAGAGTTGCCATGTGATTTCCACATCATTGCCACATCTGCGCCATGTCAGTCAGTCTGTCCACGTCATTGGGCCAGCATATTCAGCCCATAGTGGAATTTTTGTAATTATGAGTGGCAGAATGACATTTTTGTAATTCTGAGTAGCAGATTTGATGTGACCACGTTTTCTTAAGGATTTCTAGCATGGCACCCACTTCTTCTTCTTCCCCCAGTTCGTTTTTACGTTTTGGAGAGCACCCATTGTTAGGGTTCATGCTTTTTGTTGATTCTTCCACAAATTGGAGCAATTAGTAAAGTTTTCTACACATTATCTCTTTAAATTTACGTTTTATGTCTTATTTTCTCCTCTTAACTATGCATTTCAGTTCGTATTTTGTTGTGGATTCGAATTCTATGGCCAACTAACTTTCGTATGCATTGATTCCTTGCAAAGAATGAAATGAAACCTTGAGATTAATGTTTTGTTTGGTGGGTTTTGTTATTTTTTTTGTTGTGGATCTGCGTTTGCGTTTTAATTGAAGAACCCAATTCGGTTTTGCTTAATTTTCAGAGTGGGAAATTCGTTTTAGTTGATTTTCATGCTTAATGAACTATGACAAATTCATGAACGCTTGTATTGCTTGATTGCATGTTGAATTCGTGCTTAACCTCCGCTTAGTTGTTTAACAGTGAGTTCATAAGGAAAAACGAAACCAATTCAGTTTGTAATCTATGATGGGTGGAATTTCATTCCAAGCAAGAAATCACTGCTGTTTTCGTGGCTGTTTAATTAAAATTGCAATTACATTTTATTGTTGTGTTGAATTTCTGGAATCTGTCAACCCCCCTTTTGGTGTTGTGTTTGAATTTGGAAATTGAGCTTTGGATGAAAATATTGGTCGTTGGGAGACGACTTGGTTCAAGTTTCACATACTGCATTTAGTCTGTTTTATTTGATCGGGTATGACCTTGATCAAATTTGGTGCCATTGCCGGGGGCAAATGTTTTCGTTCATAGTATTTCAAGTGTTGAGTTTAGTTGTGTTTTGTGTGTGTGTGTGTGGTTTCGTAAATTGTGGGATTAAGTGTGTTTGATGTTTTGATAAGTCATGTGTGAATGTTAATTGTGATGTTATAGTTTTGTTCAGTGCCTGTTTCCATTCTAGTGGTGCTTCCGTGAGTGTGTGCGTGTTATAGTATAGCGGCGCATGAATAGTGTCATCTAAAGTAGTGAATAGTGCATGAATAGTATCGAATTCTGACATTTAACTTGTGAAATTTTGTTATAGTAGCTACGTTGCTTGTTTTGATTTGAATTTTTTTCTCCCCACTTCTAAGACCTTGAACTTGATGGGAAAAATGATTGGAGCAGCTAGTATGGTGTGATTTGTGAGATTCAAAAAAATTTTGGACTGATTTTCAATCAAACTTTAGAGGACCATAACTTTTGCTATGGTTATCAGAATCAGAATTATTTTATATGCATTTAGGGTGGTTATCAAACTCAGATTCTCCAGAAAATGCCGATTTCTATGTTTCATCAATGTTTTTTGTGATTTTTCTTCATTTTCTCCACTTTTGAAAATTTTTAAAAATACTTACACTTTGATTTTTGAGCTGATTTTTTTTGTGGTACTGTTTGGTCACTCAAGGGACAATCCTACCAATTTTCAAGTCATTTGGAGTTCGTTTGAGTATACTTTTAGTTTTACCCTATGTTATGTCGATACCACTAGAATTAATGTATTTTGGTGCATGACTAGGGGAAATCCAAGTGACTTACAACCCATTGACCCTGAGATTGATAGGACCTTCCACAGAGGACTTAGACATCTTAGGAATCTTTCTTTGCATGCTGACTATTTTGTGTCCTTTCCTGATTCTTCTGATTCTCCTCATTCTCATGACACTCATCATTCTGTGCATTCTTTGCATTCTGAGCATACTATGCATTCTGATCGTTTTGATTTTCATACTGATAACATGGCTCAATCTCTACCTCACGAGAGGACAACGAGTGAGCTTATTGCACCAGAGTTCACTTATGGCAGTTTATGCATTCAATATCCTGAGGAGGAAATTCCTTATGTTTTAAAAACTGGATTAATACACTTGTTGCCAAAGTTTCATGGCCTTGTAGGTGAGGACCCGTACAAACACTTGAAACAGTTCCATGTTGTGTGTTCCACCACGAAGCCTGTAGATGTCCAAGAAGACCATGTCTACTTGAAAGGTTTTCCTCATTCCTTGGAGGGCAATGCAAAAGACTGACTGTACTACCTTGCACCCAGATCCATCACGAGTTGGGATGACTTGAAGAGATTGTTCCTGGCCAAATTCTTCCATGCTTCCAGGATAACAGCCATAAGGAAGGAAATTTCTGGCATCAAGCAACAGTCTAGGGAGAGCCTCTACGAATACTGGGAGAGGTTCAAGAATCTTTGTTCAAGTTGCCCCTACCATCAAATCTCTAAACATCCCCTTCTATAATATTTTTATGAAGGCTTGCACCATATGGATAGAAACATGATTGATGTCGCAAGTGGTGGCGCTCTTGGTAACATGAACCCAACTGCAGCTAGGCAACTAATCGAGAACATGGCTTCCAATTCTCAGCAATTTGGTACAAAGAGTGATGCCATAGTTGTTAGAGGAATTCATGATGTAGGGGCAGCTGAATACACCAAGAAGTTGGAGACCAAGATTGATGCTCTTACCACAATGGTCAACCAACATGCTTCCAATCAGAGAACTCCAGTTGCAAGAGTTTGTGGCCTTTGTACATCCGTTGATCATTTCACAAACTCTTGCCTAGCATTGCAACAACAGGCTACTTCTACTACACCCGTGGATATTCCTCAAGCCTATACATCTAATATTTTCAACAACAATAGGCCCCAACACTAGCAATAAAACCATGATTTGTCAACAAATAGATACAATCCAAGATGGAGGAATCACCCTAATCTGAGATGGGAAACCAAGGCAACCAACAACAGCAAAACCAATAGTTTCAAAACATGCAGCCACTTCCTCAACAAAGAGTTGCGCCTACACAAGTTGCTCATGTTCCACCTGTACCCACACTAGCTCCTGTTGCACCTGCACCTTCTTCTACTTCATTGGAGAAGTTGGTCAGAATGATGACACTTCAGAATATGCAATTCCAGCAAGAGATTAGATCCTCAATCTAGACTTTGACAAATCAAATGGGGCAGATGGCTACGCAACTTAATCAAGCATAGGCTCAAAATTTTGACAAGTTATCATCACAGACGGTGGAGAATCCGTGAAATGTGAGTGCCATCACATTGAGATTTGGGAAGAGGATTGAAGTTTCCACTACTCAGCTCACACCTGAAAAGGAAGACGACCCTGCCACACTTCAGAGAAAGCGTGATGCTCATGCAGCCAGTCCTTCCACATCTAGTGTGACTCCTACGCCTTCCATCTATACTGCTGCACCTTCCATCCCTCTTCCTTTCCCTTCAAGAGCCATTCCAAGCAAAAAGATGAAAGAGGTTGACAGGGAGATCTTAAAAACATTCAGGAAGATGGAGGTGAACATACCTCTGTTGGATGCCATTAAACAGAATCCCAGATATACAAAGTTCTTGAAGGAGTTGTGTACGCACAAGAGGAGGCTGAAGGGCAATGAGAGGATCATCATGGGGAGAAACGTATCTACACTAATAGGTAAATATGTTCCTCAAATCCCTGAGAAGTGTAAAGACCTAGGTACATTTTGTGTTCCCTGCATTATTGGTAATAATAAGTTTGAGAATGCTATGCTTGATTAGGGTGCTTCGATTAATGTCATGCCTTTGTCTATTTTCCATTCTCTGTCTCATGGACCATTGCAACCGATGGGTGTAGTCATTCAATTGGCAAATAAAAGTGTTGCCCACCTTGCCGGTTTCATTGAGGATGTCTTGGTTCGGGTTGGTGAACTGATTTTTCCTGTTGATTTTAACATTCTTGATATGGAAGAGAGATTTTCCCGTGGTTCTGCCCCACTAATTTTACGGAGACCATTTCTAAAGATAACTCGAACCAAGATTGATGTGCATGCTGACATTTTATCAATGGAGTTTGATGACATTGTGGTGCATTTTAATATTATGGATTCCATGAAACATCCTTCTGAGGATCACTCTGTCTTTCACGTTGATATCATTGATCATGTTATTGATGAACATATTTATGATTTCCAACCTTTTCATTGTGTCAGCACCCAATTTCGTCTAAGCGAATAACATTATTTTAAAAAAAATAAAAAATAAAAATAAAAATAATAAAATAAAATGAAATGAAATGAAATAAATAAAATAATAATATAATATAATATAATATAATATAATATAAAATAAAATTATATATATATATATATATATATATATATTCAAAAATAAGTGTTAAATAAAAAAGGATTAAAATAAATTGTTAAAAAAAATATAATAATAAAAGTTTTTTAATTTATGTTTTTTAAGCGTTGAGTAAAATAATTTTTGTTTTTTATATAATAAAAAAAAAATTTCGTTTTTAATTAATTAATAAATTCACAAATTAAAAATTAAAATTGAAAATAAAAGTTGTTTGCAGGATTAGAGGGAACGATTTCTTTTTCTATCTCAACTTCTACTTCAACTGCTATTCATGACTTCATTGGCACAAAGTGGACAGATCGTGAAAAAAAAACTGAAACCAACATTCATATACACGGTTTTGTCTTGTTCTCATTTTTTTTCCAGAGGCATTTTTTTTTTCATTTAGGGGATACTTTTCATTTCACGAAACAGAAGCTATAAACTTTTTCTACTCTCGTTCACGCTACAAACAACAAGAAAGAGGAAAAGAATGGAGCAGTGATAGAAACAAAAGTGCAACAAAGAATATAAAGAACAACATTCAGAATCAAGAACAAAGGATAACAGTGATAGAAAAACAAAGCTAAGACATTAAATAAGGTACGCAATCTTCAGTCTTCAATTTTTTATACGATGCTCTACTCATTCTATTTATTGTTATGCGGTAATGGTATGAATTGTGAATCCCTTCATCTGATGCTGCCTAAAATTTTTAATCAGTGAATTAAAACTGGAAAATTGAAAATAAAAGAGAATTGAGTTTAAATAATCTGAAATAGAAGGGAAATAGAAAGGGTTTGATTACTTCAAACAAATAAAGGCTCGGCAGTGAACATTGTTATTCTGGAAACCGTGGGGCAGCCATGGTTGGTGTTGGAATCCTTTATTAAAGGTAGTTCGCAATGGTCTCACCGTTGTTGCTAGGGTGGTCACGACAAAGGTGAGGTGAGTCATAGTTGAAACAATCTTGGATTTTGGAGATGGCTGCCATCGCTGTTGGTGGTGGCACGATGGTGGCCGATACCGTTGTTGGCCGCGTCGCTGCTGGCGGTCAAGGTCTCATGTTGGGGCATTAATGGTGTTTTGTGGAAAGGAAGAAGATGAAGTAAGGGTTAGGTCTTATGTTTAACTTGTGCTGTGCATTTTTAGGGCAAATTTAATTTTTTTCTTCACGCACCACCACAATTCATTCGCGCACCACCCTTGTTTTAATTATGGTTATCAGATTTAATTTTTTTCTTCACGCACCACCACAATGCATTCGCGCACCACCCTAGCTTTTAATTATGGTTAGCATATTTAATTTTTTTTCTTCACGCACTACCACAATTTATTCGAGCACCACCCCTGTTTTAATTAGGGTTAGTAGATTTAATTTTTTTTCTTCACGCACCACCATAATTCATTCGTGCACCACCCTTGTTTTAATTAGGGTTAATAGATTTAATTTTTTCTTCACGCACCACCACAATTCATTCTTGCACCCCTTGCTTTTAATTTGGATTCTGTTTATTTATTTACTTCATGCCCTCCCTAATGTAATAACCCCACATCCTTTAGATTAAGTTTTATTTTACTTTATGTACCTGCATTTTCACTAAGCACACACCCCACTCCTTTATTTTCTTCTTAGGCTAAGATGTGTTTACTTTAATGCACCCCGCATTTACTTTTATGCACCCCGCGTTTACTTTATGCACCCTACGTTTCTCTTTATGCACCATGTTTTCGTGTATCTTTTTTGTTTTTTCTCATTTATCTTTTTTCTTAATTAAATCTCACATTTCAATCATATCATTTTCAAAAATAATAAATGTATTTTAAAATTCAAATAAGAATTAAAGTAATTTTATTAAAATGATACAAATAAGGATAAATAAAATTTAAAGTTATTTTCTTTATTTTATCTTTTAGTGTCTAATTGACCGCTCACGTCACACGACACTCTTTTATCAATAAATAGGTTATAAAAATGTATTTGGTGTCTAATTGGCCGCACGCATCGCACGACACTTTCCTTTAAAATGCAAAAATTATTAGAAATTGTTTTTGGTGTCTAATTGACCGCTCGCGTCACACGACACTCTTTTTTCAATAAATAAGTTATAAAAAATGTGTTTGGTGTCTAATCGGTCGCTCGCGTTGCACGACACTCCTTTTCAAATATGTCAAAGGACAACATTAAAAAATTAAATCATTTAATCAAACAATTTTATAAAGAACTACATAGCCCTGATTTCTCATTTTAATGAGAATACGTAGGACTAAGGTTAATCTTGGTCGGGTCCTTTTCACTCAAAAATATATTTGTTCAATTTATTTTCTTACTTTTGGGAAAGATAAATATTTTGAAATAAACACATCTCTTTTGCAAATTTAATTAAAGGTACCGCCTTTGGGCAGACACCGTAGGGTGGTAATACCTTCCCTACGCGTAACCGACTCCCAGACCCTAAATTTGGTTTTCGCAAACTTTATTTTATTTTTATGGTTTTCCATAGCTTTCCAGAATAAACTATGGTGGCGACTTCAAAATTTCTATTTTCAAAACAATTTATTTTTAGTTCGTCGTCCCGTCGCGATTTAGGTTGGGACACATGGCGATTTCACTAGGGATACCAAAGAGTCAAGCCTATTTAATCGAATATGCGAAAGCGATGTGTTTAATTTAGATGTTTTGTTTTTCCCTTCTCGATTTATGTATATTATATATTCCTGTTGGTGTATGACATATTTGTGGATATTGAACCTTAGGGTAGAACACATGTTTTTTGTATGGATCTTTTTGTTTTGCATGCGGGGTTTAGGTTTGCATTTTTCTCCCTTCACACACTCACCTTATATTTTGTACATGACATGAGTGCGACCTTATACCCAGGTCTGAGTAGCTTAGAATTAGAACGGGATTCTGTAGTAGTGCCATAGTGGATGTACTTCCCAAGTGGTATTGTGAGAACCCCAACTAGAGTCTGTTTGCTTCATTTGATACTCTTATATCGTGTTATTTACCAACTGTTGTGAGAAATGTCGTGAAATGGGCCATACCTCTAGTGACCTTTTATCCTTAGGAAATAAGAAACTATCCTAGTGAGCACATATACATACCTTAATCATATGATGTTCTTTAACCTTATAAGGCGCAAAGGGATATGTGTATTCCTATAATTCCTATTTTGTTTTTTATTTTTATTTAAATTATTCATAGCATCATGTAGTCTGTAATTTTTCTTTTTCTTGTACATTTTCATTGTATTCATTATAGGTAGAAAATTATAAAGTTGTGTCATTTCCTTAGAGAAGTATGGAAATTAATAGGGAATCTGGAGTTGGAGAGTATTCTGGTTCAGAGTGACTAAAAAAGAAGCAGTCAATTAGAGCAAAGGAAGGCAACTTGACTTATCTTCGAGAGTTGGTGAGGAAGATGAAGACTATCCAGAGGAACAGTTTTCGAAGGAAGTATAGGAATTTACTGAATGTTCTAGAGATTGATACTCAGGTTCTAACTATTACTGCTTTGGTCCAATACTATGATACGCCGCTCCGGTGCTTCACCTTCAAAGATTTTCAATTAGTGCCGACAGTAGAGGAATTTGGGGATATACTAGATCTACCATTAGAAGGCAAGATTCCTTACAAGCATACAACGCAAAATACATCTTTTTCGACACTAGCAGGAATCTTGATAATACACCCTGTAGAGTTAGAAGGCAAAATGATTACAAAGGGAGCCGTCAAAGGCATTCCTCAAGGATTTTTAGAAGAGCATCTACGCCAATTGGCTGATAAAGACATGGGGAAACCTTCATGGATATACTAGCGCTCATTCTTTATGGCGTTAAAAATTTTCCAAGCATCGATAACTTTGTTGATCTCTTAGCGATTAATGTTTTCGTAGCATATAAAATCACCGCGGAAAATCCAATCACAACAATTTTAGCAAATGTTTATGGAAATTTGAATATGTGTTATGAATCTAAGAAGAAGTTGTTATGTTGCTTTTTAGTATTATATAAATGGTTTACTTCTCATGTCAGTCCAAATTACAAGCCAACTGCTAAAGGAGCACAAGAATGGGCATGCTTTTTTGCTAAATTACATAATGGAATGATCAAACGAGAGGTGTCCTGGCAGAAGAGATCACATATCATACACTGTTGGGAGTACCCAAATGTACCTCTTATAGGAACCAAATATTGTGTTAATTATAATCCAATTTTAGCACAAAGACAATTTGGGTATCCTATACAAGGTGCACCAAATCCAGAAGCTTTAGTTGTAGTGTGGAATTGCTGTGAAGAAGGGACATATAATGATTTACTCCGTTGGATTGGAAGTGCTTGGGCCAGTGTGATGCGTGCAGAAAAAGACTTTAGGCCATGGGTAGTAAATGAGAAAACGTCTTATCAACAATGGGTAATCGATAGGGTTAAAGTGGTGAAGCTACCATTCAAACCAGTTACCTTCAAGCCAGAACAACAAGATGTGGAGAGTGAGGAAGTAAAAACACTTAAGGAAGAAATAGAAAAGATGAAGCATAAAAATGTTAATTTTGTTAATAATCTTCAGAAAGCTCATCATGAACATATATAGATCTCAAACATGACAATGAAGCCAGGATCAAAACTTGTGATGTATTAATAAATAAGCAGAGAGAGGAAAGAAACCATCACTTCAGAGTACAACAGGATCTCGAGGCAACTAACAAAGATCTAGCTTTTGAGAGGCAAAGAGAAGAAAGTAGTGGCATTATCTGAACGTGAGAAAATTACATTATGTGAAGAATTGGCAAGAGACAAAAGGGAGGCATTAAACAAGTTGCGTAATGCACATGTTAGGATTAAGGAGATGGAGCAACAAACAAAAAAAAATGATAGCAACTTATGAGGCAAAGTTAGAAGAATAACGTTGGTATAGAGCGAAGTTAGAAAATGATATACAGTATAGGAACATAGAGTTTGAGAGACAAATGAAGGATACAATATCGGCTTATGAAGCAAAAATGGTTGAAGAGAGTTGGTATCGGGTAGAGTTGGAGGAGGAAAATCAGAGATTGATAATTGAATGTGCTAAGTTAAAGGGAGATGCAGAGTATTGGAGAGGATATTCTTCAAAGTTAGCAGCTATAGCTAACGGAGCAATTGAAGATGTACCCAAGGTGTTAACTAATACTGAGATTGCAATGCCTATATTCAATCCACCAAAAGCAATTGAAGATTTACTCGGTTATTGCAGGAAGCTAGTAGGGGAAATGAAAAATATAGTGGCTAGAGCTCGAAGTTGATGTTTATGTTTTCTTTCTTTTTCTTGTTGTTATGAACTTCTGAACATTGTGGATTTTCTGATGAATTGACTACTTCATTCCGTGTTAATTTCCATTATTACTTGCAATGTTATTCACACAACTTTATAGTTTCTAGCTAGAATGTTTGCATTTGTCTTTTCTTTTCCTTTTTCGCACTTCTTATTTCATTTGAATTAAACAGAAGAGTGACAATAAGTGAATATGGCAAAATTTCCAAGACACCCTTATAGAACTCGGGCAAATTCAAAAACAATGGAGGATTGGGAAAATGCGCATGAGGAAGTGAAGGAAGAAATTAGCCAAGTGAAGGGTGAAATTAGCCAAATGAAGGATCAAATGGGTCAGATCTTGGAGGCATTAAGGGCTATGAAGAGTTCAGGAGAAAGTTCTGCAGTTGACGGTGGTACTTCCTACCCTCTAGGCTTTCATCCTCATGTATTAAGTGGACTTCCGATTTACCTGCCACATCATCAAGTGAGTCAAGGGACATCATCTCAGGATTTTCCACCTTATGGCTTACCCCTAGGTTACACACCTCCAATGGCAGAGTATGTAGAGCAAGTTAATAATCTGTTTTCTGGTGGTAATACAAGCATACATGTTTCATTACCTAATGAGCAGTTCCAAGTGTCAACTGGGATGGTTGATTTTAGGAACCAAGTACGCCCAAGAGAAAGTGTAGTTGGAATCATAATCTATACAGATCCTAATGTATCGATTCCACCACATGTTTCGACTGTAGGTGTGGGTTTGTAAGAAAAGACACTAGCTCAGGTGATTTCATTGACTAAGAATAACAAGGGAAAGTTGGAGATATTGGAAGAGAGACTACGGGCTATTGAATGGAATAAAAGTTATGGATTCGGTGATGTTGTAGGCTTATCTTTGGTCCCTGAAGTGGTGATACACTTTAAGTTCAAAGTGCCTAAGTTTGAGAAATATAAGGGGACTACGTGCCTAAAGAGCCCTATAACAATGTACTGTCCAAAGATGGCTGGCCATACTCATGATGAGAAATTTTTTATCCACTTTTTCCAAGATAGCCTAGCTAGGGCAGCGTTGAATTGGTATATGTTGTAAGACCCACAAAATTTAAATAATTAAATAAATAATTATTTAATAAATGTTGGTAAGAGAAGCCTTTATGGCTTTAATTGTAAACCTTAATGATGTGGAAAAGTATTAGCTCAAGTGGTTGAGAGTACTTGATTGTGTGAGAGGACTTGGGTTTGAGTCCTAGGTATGCCAATAATGTGTATTTATTTATTATTATTTTAAATATATGTGTTAGTCGTGATGCAACATAATATAATACTTGAATTTTATTATTTAATAAGAAACAAGAATTGGCTTAGTGGTTTAGCATTGATTTGGCATTAGCAAGGTGGTGGGTTCGAACCTTGGGGAAACTCAAATTAAACTTCATTTTGGCTATTTTTTTTAGCTTTGGCTTAGAATTTGAAGGGTTAAAGGAAGACCCTAATAGACATGGCAGCCAAGGGTGGCTGAAAAATAGCCATAATGGGACAATGAATGGCACTTAATCACCAATTAAGTTGCATTTTCGTTTCTCATTATTGACCTAACTTTAAATCACCATTTAAAAGGCAAAATTAGGGTATTAGGAAAAGTTTTGGCAAGGCTGAAATCATATCAGAAAGAGAGCACGAATTTGAGAGATTTGGTGAGTTTTGAGTGAGGTTTTGGGGGGTTGAGTTGAGGGAAAGGCAAAGGAGGGCATTGGTGTCAAGGGAGAGCTTGCAAGAGTCACGGCTAGGCGAAGGAAATCTAGGTTAGGGGAGTTCCTTCGTTGTTTTAAATTATGATTGTTGCATGTTTTATCTATATATAGTATGATGATGTGTTCTGAGTCATGTTTGACATGAAAAATTTGTGAGTCCTTGTTCTGTTTGCATTTTCTGGATTTTTCCAGAAACCGCCTGGCGGCACATGCGTTTGCGTCAGTTTCTGGGTTCTTTATATGAACCGTCGAGCGGCCGAAGGAGACCCGCCAGGCGGTGTGCGCTGGATTGCCAGTTTTACACTGATTTTTGATGGTTTCGTGGCATGATAATGTTGGAATTGAAATTCTACAGTGTGTGAATAATTGCATGGTGAATTGGATATTATAACTGTGTAGTTTCGAAAATTACATGAACCTTAGGTTGTTTGGGTATGGGAGGTTATACGGGAATGAGAAGATGAGATAATACGCATTAGATATGTTGATTTGTATTCTGTGGGATAATAATAAAGAAATGGAATTTGATATTTATTTGAACAATTTGGTGGCCAAGAACGAGGTATCAAATCTTGTAGAAGAGTGGTAATTGAGGGAATGGGGCATGTAATACGCAAATGAGGAGAAGGTAAGATGTGAAGGCAGCCTAGTGGATCGCAAATCGAGTGGAATCAAAATTGTAGGGGTTGGAATAAGGTTCGTAGGTGTTGAGGAGAATTCTGGGTTCCTGGAACAACAGGAATCGCCTGGCGGCACCATATTGGCCGCCAAGCGCCACCAGAGGTACGTGGTGTGTTGATTCACGAAAAATGTTGTTTTTCGTACTTTTCGCGTAACAGTAACCGCCGGGCGGTATTTTAGTCCCGCCGGGCACCAGTCGTCTAATTCTGGGCGCTAGGCGCCACCAATTTTTCTGGTTCGCGCAGTTTTCGTAAAACTGCATTTCCCGGTTCGTTAACCGTCAGATTTAGGTGAAATTTTGACAAGTGGTCCATAACATGTGGTTCTTCACTTTGAATGGTAGAGATTTGATTTGGAGGCTAGTAGCTAGAGATATACATTATTTAATATTGCTGATTTTGGAGTTTGTAAAATACATGAATAAGCCTTTGATGAGTTCAAGTAACTTCTAATGAAGCATAATTGGGTGCATGTGGTAAGTTAAATTC
>Ga0209389_1001695_pt1 | contig 15910 bp, 9 predicted proteins | sample CowpearedBW_FD_187526 | JGI IMG/M metagenome (GOLD analysis project Ga0209389, IMG submission 187526) | Root nodule microbial communities of legume samples collected from California, USA - Cow pea red BW (SPAdes) (version 2) | ecosystem: Host-associated > Plants > Roots > Nodule | place: USA...
CGAAATCCAGTAGGTTGGTGGTGATAGACAGCCCTATTTTGGCGGTAAAGGCAGGGGACCGTTGAATAGTTCTTGTCTCGGCTAAGATCAATGACCAGGTGCCACTAGAGGTTCTTATATTACAAGGCATGACTTATGTGGCAGAAAAAAGTTATACGGGCCTTATTGAATGGGAAGTACCTCATAAATGCGACCTGTACCTTCCTTTTTACCATGTACTGGAATGGAATGAATGCTCTAGATAATCAATGGTGCGATGTTTGCTAGGGCCAACATGGGGTAGGCGTTCCAGGTTCCTTCTGTCTTAACTGAGGCGTGGCATCCGACTGTGGGGCAAATATTCATGGCGCCCATTGATACTTACCTGGGATGAGCTGGAACAGATATAAATGTTTAACTGCAATTTTTTTGTTTAAAACTTTAATTTTGTTTCTTCGTTTGGGCTTTGAGAGTTTGCTAACTCAGTTTGGTTATATGATTTATCAGGCAAACAAAGGATGTTGTTAAAGGTATAAAGAAGCGGCTTGGAAGTAAAGTTCCTAGAGTTCAAATAAGTGCATTAACTGTAAGCTCATATATTTCATACATTATTCAATCTGCTTTAGGGTCACTGTTTCTTTTATTTATTCACTTTTTTAGATTACTCAACAGTAAAGTATGATTTAATGTTTCTCTCTAATCGTCCGAAATAGACATTTCCTTAAAACAACAATAAGCTAAGAGCCTATAGTAAAATGCTTGTCTGATTATAGATTCAAGTAATAATAGATGTCTTTAGGGACTGAAAGAATTAGGAAGGAAAAAAGATGTTAGAGAGAGATTTGGGAAAGAACAAGAAGAAGTTTCTTGAAACCAAGAGATAGAACTTTAAGAGTTCCCATAGTCAACATTCCAAACAGAGGAAGTGGCTTTCTCCCAGGTACGATTAAAGAATCCAAAGTTGACTCTTACAAACAACTGACTAAGGTATGTATACAACACGGCCTTATACTCACACATGTGCCACGTCTTAGGAATCTTAGCCACATCTAAGACATGTTCTTCTATGGGCCTAACAATGTCATCACACATTCCCCAACTACCATATATGTTCGTCAATTAATGTAAAAAGATTGTTGGAAGAGAAGAAAACTTTCAACTTGTATGATTCCTTGGATTGATTTCTTGCTGTTGATCGATAAATAACTGGCTGGAAGCTTTTGTTATCTATTGACTATTATTTGGGGACTATGTAATGGAAATTTTAGTATGAGTCTCTTTTTTATGTTTATTCAGTTATTGTGGTATGCTTGCTGAACTGTTGCAAAGGACTCTTCCTCTAGAATGTTCAAACAGCATTGTTTTATATTGTATGTTGTTTTCAGCTTGGAAAGAAATTGTAGAATTTATTTTAGATATGTCTGCCATGAGATGGTACTTTACTAATGTTTATGTTTGGATTAGTGGTACACAATGAAATATAACGGAATGAGATGGATTGGAATAGAGTGAAATAAAATTTCATTCCTTTATTTCGGAAATTTTATAATGAAACAGAACCAAGATTTCATACCATTTCTGGAAAATGGAGTGGGAAGAATTATACTTTTTAATTCCATTTTATCATTATTTTAAACTTATTATACTTAACAAGCTGAGCTGATAATTATGTTTTTGGGACGAAAAAATACTCGATTAGCTTTAAGTAAAAGTCAACATTGTGATGTACATGGAAATAGAATGTTACATGCGGCAGATGCTGTTCTTTGTTCAGATTGTCTGTATGTTTGAGTTCCTTTCCCTCTGAGAATACCATAGAGCTGTATAAATTAGGTTTGCTTAGATAAGGAGGATTCTGTATAGCCTGCCTATAATGAAAATACATGTTTCGTCTTTAATATTGGAAAAACTCATCTGTTTATCAATTCGACTGCTATATTTTAGCTGCTGGAGACAATAATTAAGAATTGTGGAGACATTATTCACATGCATGTTGCCGAGAGAGATGTTCTTCATGAGATGGTTAAAATAGCGAAGAAAAAGGTATTGATATTTCTTAGAAGTTTCCAGAGCCTTCCTATTTTATACGAGACTTCATCGTGAAAAGCATGTTTATCATATTTATTATGAAAACTGTAGACCAATTATCATGTCCGAGAGAAGATATTGGCTCTTATAGATAGTTGGCAAGAGGCTTTTGGAGGGCCAAGATCAAGATATCCACAGTATTATGCAGCATACCAGGAGCTTGTGGTATGTTCATCAACTTATTTGCATTGAGATTTTCTTACAAAATAATTCAACTCTGCTTATAGATTACAAACAGGATGAGGAGATACAGTTCTTAAAGGAGGCCCTTGCTACTTTTCTTTTGGACATAATTCTCATTATCTGATTGGTTATATGGGTTTTTATTTTGAGTATTCATTGTTACAATCAGGACATTTTCATAAATCTTTTTAAGTTTAATTTTGTTTATCTATTCCTTTTGTTCTATAAAGGATTTGTTTGTTTCAGCGTGCTGGGGCAGTATTCCCCCATAGGTCTGAGCGATCTGCACCTGTATTCACACCTCTACAAACACAACCATTGTCATCATACCCTCAAAATATACGAGATACTTTTGCTCAACAAGACACAGCTGAGTCCTCTGCAGATTCTGAGTTTCCAGCCCTAAGGTGCATTTCTATCTCTTGTCTTGTCATCATGTATGTGGAAGTTGACTTATATGTTGATAACTTCATATTGCTTGACGCTCATCTATGGGCTTCTTATTCTCATGCATTCAGACTTTTCTTTGATGGAATGTATTATGTAGTTCATTATCATTACTATCTATTACCGGTTTATATTTTTCTTTGTAGCTCAGTTGTCACATTTTGAAGCCATACACTTTCTTTTTATTTATAATTGGAATAGCATTGTGAACTGTTATCAATTAAGATGGTTTGTTGCATCATTTTTGTTTTAACCAATTCTAGCAAAATGAGGTGGTTTGTGGGAGACGGTGTCAAGTGAAAGAAAATATGCAAGATTTTTCATAAAGGAGGATTAAATTTTTAATAATTCGCTATTCATTTTTATCCACTTTTTTTTTTTCTTTATTATTTCTAGATGAAGTATCAAAGTGATAAGTAATTGAATTTTCAAGCGTCCTTTTTGTTTCTAGCTTTACACAAGAGTTTATAATAAAAAGACTATTCTATATAGACTCGATACAGAAAATACAAATAGATATACGAGATGTCATTTCTATTTTTAGGAGTGGAGATAATATTCCTATTTATACGATATAATAAACCTATAATTACCCAAATACTAATCAAGTCAGGAAACTAATCATATAATAGAAAATAAATATATATTCTTAATCATCATCTACGATTCACTAAACTGATAAAAGATAAAGATATCAGATAAATTTCTCAAATTTTCTATTGACATAAAACATACAGAAAATCATCTGATTCTTTCTTTTTAAAGCATTTTATAGGGTGTAATAAATTCTCTTTAACTAGTGTGCTTGGGCACTTGGTAGTATACCTTGTTCTTTATTATTGTGTGAATTTCATGCGAATCTCACTAAACAGATTTGTCATGGGACACAGTATCCAATAATAGATTTTTCATTATCATTTCTTTAATTATTTTGATGATGACAAAATTATGCTACATGGTACAGACTGTGGTCAATAATGATGCCTTGATTTGTTTTGGTTGGACTTTCTATTGCCAGTTTGTCAGAAATTCAAAATGCACGTGGTATTATGGATGTTCTAGCAGAAATGCTCAATGCATTGGACCCTGGTAACAAAGAAGTAAGTTCTTCAATCCAAATTTTCAACTTTTGATGTACTTGAGTAAAGAATATTTTTGAAGCTCAGGGCCTTTACCATGTTGAAGCATTGCATGATCTATGCAGTCGACCTCAACTACAGGGATGTCGTCGTTGTTGTAAGGCTTCTATTGAATGTGACATTTTTTGTATTCTATTTTCAGGGTCTTCAGCAGGAAGTTATTGTTGATTTAGTGGAGCAATGTCGAACATACAAACAGAGAGTGGTACACCTTGTTAATTCAACTTCGTAAGGCCACATCCCGTTTTCAATATATTACAAAGCAATTGCTGTCATATATTATATACTTTTTACATGTGAACTCCATTTTTAGTTTTCTTTAAATCTAAAGGAAAAAACCTGTTAATAATGGTTAGATTTTATCTACTTTTACAGGGACGAATCATTGCTATGCCAAGGCCTATCGCTGAATGATGATCTTCAGCGTGTCCTGGCCAAGCATGAATCCATTGCTTCAGGAACTTCTGCTGCAGGAACTTCTACTTCAGGAACTTCTGCTTCAGGAACTCCTGCTCAAAATCATACTGAGAATCTGAAGACTGCACCTACTGGAGCAGTTGCAGATTTTGGTCCTTTGGTTGATTTTGGAGATTCCAGTAAACAGACGGATGGAAGGTCTTCTCGTGTTTATTGTTGCACTTTATTATTGCTCTGCATTCATTAACATATGATTCTATCAGTCTCACCGGAGGAGAATCAAATAATTTTTATACCATATTGGAATACGTAATTCATTTCCATTTGTTATTTGTTTTTACCCAGTAAGTTTTATATTCAAAATAAATTCCAAACTAAGTGCCATGAATAGCTAGATATTTGTTTGTATTTTTGTCAGTGGAATAAGGTCTTTACAGGTCAAGGCTTTGGGACTTTTTGTGCTATTATTTTATTTTGGATACTTTAGTTTTTGTCATTCTTCATATTTGATCTTGGTAGCTGGGAGTGTTATCTGCCGTCCATTGTCAGAAGTCTGCATCTTTCTGTTTCGTTTCACGTAATTGTTGTTGAATCTCATTTTTGTTCAGGAGTAGATCGGTGTATGAAATTATATTCCAGGTTGACTTAATCCGTATGGCGCCTTCTGGTTCTACGGCTTTTCATTTTAATATAGTTTTGCAGGTCGTCTGCTAATGCTGAAACTGGGTCTCAATCGTTGAACCAGTTACTGCTTCCAGCGCCCCCAACATCAAATGAATCAGCTCCCCCGGCGAAGGTTGATCCTAAAGTGGACCTGCTCAGTGGTGACGACTATAACTCACCAAAAGCAGAGACTTCACTTGCTCTCGTCCCTTTAGGCGAACAGCCGCCAGCCAGCCCCAGCCCTAGCCCTATGTCTCAACAGAATGCCCTTGTTCTTTTTGATATGTTTTCTAATGGAAGCAATAATCTCCAGCCAATTAATGTTGCCGGTCAAACCAGTCCATTTTCTCCTCAATGTCAACAGCAGCAGACTTTCATATCTCAAGGGCTGTTTTACCCCAATGGAGGTGGGCCAAATGTTGGATCGCCTCGGTTTGAGCAATCACCTTATATGCAGAGCACAGGTCCTTCTTGGAATGGTCAGGTTGCGCAGCAGCAACAGTCTCCTTCTCCAGTTCACGGTGCACTTAATGCTTTCTCTTCTTTTTAGCAGTTGCTGTGATGAATTTTTGATTTCTGACCCCTGATTGCTGCTTTTAAGTTGGTTAATGGCAAATTCATCTCTTCAATATTTTCTTTCCGAATTGGCTTGCTGTATTTTGCTGGGTTCTCATATTTGAGATATTTCGCATCATTCAGCTTTTTTTCGATTTACAGGTACACCAAATGGTGGATCATTTCCGCCACCTCCGTGGGAAGCACAACCCACAGACAATGATAGTCCAGTAGTAGTAGGCAGTCAATACCCACAACAACCAATGCAAGTGACTCAAGTGGTAATGACCCATATACATAGTGCTGCACATCCTCAGGGACCTCAAGCTGCTGCGCATGACCAGGCTGTTGGAATGTATATGCAGCCAAATGCTAGCCATATCTCAACAATCAACAACAATGTTCAAAGTAATCAATCAGGCTTATACCCGCAGCATATTCAGGGTGTTCCCAGTCCTTACATGGGTATGGGTATGGGTATGGCTTCACATCCAATGCATTCCATGTATCCTCAACAAATGTATGGCAACCAATTCGTAGGATATGGCTATGGTCAGCAACCAGCGGTTCAATTTGTTGAGCAGCAAATGTATGGTTTATCAATGAGAGATGATGGTGCTCTGAGAAATTCTTACCAGGTTTCTTCTACATCCTATGTGCCACCTGGGAAGCCTTCCAAACCAGAGGATAATTTATTTGGGGACCTTGTTAACATGGCAAAAGTGAAACCAAAACCTACTGGTGGCATGTAAAACTGTAATGGGGTTTGCATTGTTCACTTGTTTGCTATAAATCTTTTCTCCTTTTTCTTAATTTTTTCATTTTCTTTTACATAAATATAATAATATATGTACATAATACATTATTTAATTTGTTATAGTCTCATAGTGTTCATTGTCTGGCAATTGGTAATAGATTATGTACATTTTTTCTATAGGAAAGTACTGGACTAGAAGATCCGGTTCTAGTTGTATTAAACGAATTCGCATGCTCAATTAATTTTAAACTCGTAGATGAATTCGTAGGTGTGAACATAGATTTGCTTTATCCAAATCCACGTACGTGTTTACGATCCTTCAGCCAGTAGGGATTCTTTAGCTTGACTTTGTGGGGGTTAGAAGCATTCAGGGAGTCCAGGTGCCCAATAACCATGAATTTAAAAGTATTATGAAAATTACTTAAATTAAATTATTATTAAATTAAAACGAATCCTCCAATAATAACATCTTTTTATCCTTGTTTCTTGCAATTTTTGTAGAGGACATTTTGTGTTTTTTTATTTATTTTTTCATAAAAATTTAATATAGCCTTTTATAAACTTTTCATTTATTTATTTTTTAGTTAAAGTATAAATTTAAAAAGAATTAGAAAAATAAAGTTATACAATATTAGTACTTCTCTCTTATAAGTGATTTGTAATAAACTTTAATTAAAAAGAATTATTTAAACATATTAGACATAAGAGAAAACTTATATAAAGAAATAGAGGTACTTTAATTATTATTCTTTAATTATATTAAATTTTGTCTTAATAACATGTAATATTGAAACGTTATTAAGTTTTACATTTTAATAAATATGAATATTTTTAATTTGGTTTCTATTAAAAAAAAAAGCTGGTTTGATTGATAATACAAAATTTTTATAATTTTAACTAAAGTTTCTGTAGTTAAGTGGTGCGATTTAACTATTATTTTACTTTTCACATGAAAAATAAAATAAAATAATGACTTAATTTAATTTGAAGTTTTTTTATCAATTTAAATATTTTTAATTGAAAGTTCTTATTACAAAAATTCCGTTCTATTGATTATAATAATATTTTTTCAATTAAGGTTTTATAATAAATTGGAATTTGACTTTATATTGTTAAACAAAACACAATGAGACTTAATTTTTATTTTAACATTTAATTTATAAAATAAAACAATATTATTATTTTTATAAAGATATCTGGAGTTTTGCAAATTATTTTTTTATTGTTTAATTACGAGGTGTTCTGTATGAGATTTTGCATAAATCCTACTCACTTCATCTTAATTGACGGTGGTGCTCTAAAACTTATAAAAAACTTAATTCATTTTTATTTTCCATGTATAAACAAAAAACAATAACCATGCAAAATAAGATGCACTACCTTACTTAAAATAAAAATCAATTAGTAAGAATTGAGAAGTATATGAAAAATTTGAGTACACAAGTAAACAAATATTGTTAATAAAAACTTAATTATAAATATATCTATATATATATATATGAGAAATTTAAACTTTAACTAAATTTAATATTTATAATAAAACTCAAATTTTAAAAATCCAATTTTAAATTTGATTGGAGAAGATTATCTACCATATTTATTAAATTTTATATAAATTTATCAATAAATAATTAGTCAATATTTATTTAAATTATTTATTTTTCGTAACTAATAACTACACAAATAAAACAAATTTAGTTCTTAAATGTATGTCATAGTATCAATGTACTATTTAAAAATTAAAAATCTAATTTAATATCTGAATATTAAAACATTTAAATTCAATTTTAATATTACAACTTAATTACATAATAATCTTTGATTTATTATTAAATCAATTATTTCAATTAGATTATAATTATAAAATAGTCATAAAACCTTTAACATGTATTTTTCTTACATGTTTGCTACTAGATTTGGTTCATCTATTCTTTCTTATTTACCGATGGGGTGCTAGATGTGTTCCAGACTATAGTCTTCTTGGTGGGGTCCATTATTTTAGGGTTTGCTCATTGCAGATTTCTATTTTACTTTTTCGTTCATTTCCCGATCTACAAATCTCCCAACACTATACATCAATTCTTTCTATATTCATTTTTTCTTTTTCGCGAAATAAAGTCTCGCGCGGTAAGATGCTCTGTTCCTTGAATCTTGTTTGAGCTTTCTCAAATTTGTTCACACGCCCATATTCAAATATATCAATCTCCTAACACTACAGCTAAATTGTGTTTCAGGTTGCAATTCAGCATGCAGGTTCGTTTCTGGTACTTTTGTTTTTGTTTCCGTTTTCTGTTGAGAGTTTGTGATAGATGCAATTGTTGCGAGTAAATCTATCGGTGTGAATAGCAGATGATGATGTGCAATTAATGTGAATATATGTATTTTTTATGGTGTGGGTTATCTGTTAGACTAGGTGTTTTGGATTCACTTCGGTGGCTTGTTTGTACCTGGTTTTGGTTTTGATGTCATCGCTTGCATTTGTCTTAAGGTTGATTCTTCAATAATTAGATGTTTGAGATTTTTGACGTGTGTTTTAAGTGCAGGCATCGAAGGCAAGACTGTTCAAGGAGTATCATGAGGTGCAGCGAGAAAAGACTGCTGATCCTGATATTCAACTAGTCTGTGATGAATCTAACATTTTTAAATGGACGGCTTTTATCAAGGTATGCTGAGTGGTAACCAGGACTTTGTTGATTACGACCTGTTTGTGATGATTCTCACATTTCCTTGGGTTTGTTTTGTTTACAATTAGGGTCCCTCTGAGACTCCTTACGAGGGAGGGGTGTTCCAGCTTTCTTTTTCTGTTCCGGAGCAGTATCCTCTACAGCCTCCTCAAGTCCGCTTTTTGACAAAAATATTTCATCCAAATGTTCACTTTAAGGTAGGATGGATCTGTCCGTATCTGTTGTTCTTGTACTGGTGTACCTTATCAGTTATGAAATAGCGAGTGTGATTTCTGAGGAGAATTACATTATACTAATTTTTTCACTATTTTCACTGATGAATGGTTGCTGAAGTTTTCCAAGTGATACATAGACTAAAAGTTTTTTCTGGATTAGTTTGGTGAATGGAATTGGAATTGCATTCAAAATTGTAATTCCAACTCCTATTCTAATTGGTTTGGAATTATAATTGCTATTCTGGTTGGTTTCAAGTTATAATTCCCATGTTTGGATTGTGTAAGGAAATAGAGATTAAAACTATAATTCTATGTTTAATATGAATTGCATTTTTGGTCATTTTAAATTAGGGTTAGTTATCTGTATGAGTATGATGTGGGAGGTGAAGAGGGTAGCAATAACTATAGGAGTGGTGGTGGGGATAATGGGTATTGATGTGCAACAATGGTTATCAGTGATGGTAGGAGTGGCGGTAGTTATCAATGGAAATGGGGGATGTTGGTGGTAACAATGACTATCACAATTTTGACATCCAGAGGTGGTGGGGGCGACGCAGTAGAAATCCTTGATAGTAGTAGTAATGCCAATGACAACAGCAATTATTGAGTGGTGGTACCATGACAGCAAGGGTGGGGTGGTGATGACATTGATGGTTGGTAGCTGGAGCAACATAAACAGTGGGAACAACAGAATAGTGAGAATGAATTTAGGAATTGTAATTTAGAGGGTAGAGGTTGGAGGCAGAGATATGTTGGCTTTAATTATACTAGAATTCCATGGAATTGGACTTAAGATTGTTGTTCTAATTCTAGATAAATTTCTAAATGTCATAATTCCAAATTCAAGCTCCAATTCCATTTCACTCTTTGGTGCACTTATGTGATGTTTATAAATGATGAGTGTTTGTGCTTGGTCTCAGACAAGGTTATCAGACTTGAGAGTCTACGTAGACTCGACGTAAACTCGTAAGAGTTACTTCATCTGAAAAGTTGTATATAGTACCATACTCGTAGACTTGACTCGACTCTCAGATGGTTTAGTTACCTTCTCAATGATGAAAAGGCCAATAATGCTAAACTTTTATGGGAAGCTGATAAGTTAAAGAAACCTAATGCATACTATTAATTAACCCCTTTTAAGTTTCACAACTAATTAGAAATTGAAAGCCTTTGATTTGATTTTAATTGCCTGTCCATTATTATTTTTTTTTCTTTTTCTTCTGTTCTTTATAGGTTAATGGATACATTTTTTTTTCTATTGGATTTGATATTCTTGAGATTCCTCCATGACAATTGGTTAAACATCTAGTAATTTTCCAGACTGGGGAGATTTGTCTGGATATCTTGAAAAATGCTTGGAGCCCAGCTTGGACACTTCAATCTGTCTGCAGGGCTATAATTGCTTTGATGGCCCATCCAGAACCTGACAGCCCACTGAATTGTGATTCAGGTTGACAAACTTTCTCCACTCTATTGTTTTCTCATTTGTCTCTTGTGTGGATTTTATTGTCCTATCTCTTTCCCGCAAATGACTAGAAAAACTGCAAGAAAGAAACTCGAATTCATGTGATACTCTGTTGTAATGTACTTTGCCTTGACTATGGGACCTAATTGAAATTAGATTTGAGGGTTGAAAACTTTCGAAAGCACTTTTTTATACGTTCAATTGTGCTTGAGAGAATGGATGGGAAGTTGGTGCACTAGAATCATATGTTTCATTTGTTGCCTTTAATTGCTCGTGATGTATGAATTCTCATGTATATTACTAGACTTTTGTTGATGATTAAAAACTATCACAAGAGCACATTGGTATGTGTTGGGAAATTCAAGGATTTATTGATATTGATGGCAAACTAAAAAACTTCAAATCCTTAAGCTGTCAGCTCAGCCCAAAACTATCCTTCATTTTTTTTTTCATCTAGTACTAACAAAGGTGAGGATGAAAAACTTGTAATGGTATTGACGAGGATGAAAGGAGATATCTTTTTCTGCCACTTATTTTATTTTTTTGTTACAGGCAATCTTCTGCGTTCAGGTGATGTTAGAGGCTACCAATCCATGGCAAAAATGTACACAAGACTCGCAGCAATGCCAAAGAAAGGCTGAATGATTTTGGATAACTTGTTTAACAAGTTAACAATAGATACAATACTTCTTTGGTATAATGTTCATTTGTTTGAAATGTATACATTTTAAGACATGATATTGATTGTGTTAATGATGTGTGTTAAAGTAGTAGTAGTGACTTGTACAGATTGTATCCGTGACTTCGTATATCTGGATTCATGCCGGAATTGAACTCAAATATATTCCAATAATACCTTAATTGCTTCAGTTTTAAATAGTCTCATTTTGAACTTGCATTCCATAGTTTGATTCTCAACTATTATAAAGTTAGTGCAATTTGCAAAAAATTGAGTCCAAGGCATTCTAAAAGCGTTTGGATTATACTGCTTGGATTATACTAATCAACGGAATCACTTTTAATTGGTACGAGTAGAGGTTTTGGAATACATTTTTAATAAAAGCGGCTTTTCTTATTGTCTTGCCCATTTTGTGATTTTTTTTTTAAAGTAACAGAGTGGATGTATTAGAAAACATAATAATGCTTGTAACTAACAATATTTAGTTAATTGAATAAATTTATATGATCATTTATGATTTTATTCCTCTAGTTTCATGGTTACAGGCTGTATAAGAGATAATTTCGTGTATAACTTCGTTTATTGAATGTGATAGGAAAGATAGGGAATGAATGTTTATTGAGTGTGATAGCAAAGATAGGGAATGAAAAAGGATGGTTAAGATAAAACGATTTCATAATAAAATTAGGAAATGCATTTGATTTAGCTTGTTTGGTTTGAGTTTAAGATAAAAGATATCAACACAAAAATATGATTTTTAAAAGTTCAATTGTTATTAATTCGGAAATATTTACTTTTATCTGCAAAAATATAATTTTTAATAACCGACAATCTTAATGATTTGCTTAAGTATGATTGGCATAGGGTTAAAATAAAAAAATATTAACTAATATAATTAAGATAAAAAATTAATATTATAAATTAAGATACTGCACTAACAAAAAAATTAACTATTTTAATTATTATTTTATATAATTGATATTATATAAACTAAAAAATAACAAAAAGAAATCAAAGATTTAAAAGTAACGAGATCTTCTATACTTAAAATAAATAGGTCAATATTATAAGGATTTAAACATTTTTTAAGTAAGTTATTTTATTAATTTTAAATTGTATGAGAATGGACAAGAAAGAATAATGGCTACTTTTTATATTACAAATAATTTAAAATTATTATAATTTTTATTTCTAAAAACTAATATATTTTATCATTTTTATCTTTAGACATAAACTATTTATTCCTTATACATAAAAAACAATTTCGTAACGATTTAATATTTTGATTTGAAAATTAAGATATAAAAATAATTTAGAAGTTTTAGGTAAAATGTATTTTTTTAATAAAAGTACAATATTAAATTAAACTATTGCTATAAAAGTAAAAGTAATATACACAATTACCTTACTTATATCACATAAAAAAATTACTTAGTTAAATTAAGTCTCTAAAAAAGATCTACTTATCTTAATTTAAAAATTTATTACCCTAATTGTATTAATTAGTATTTTCCAATTCCCATTTTAGATAGGGACAGTGATTAAGAAAAATGACACTTATAACAAATTTAAAATTAACAGTACTAACTTAGAAAATTGATGGAAACCATAATCAGTCTGATTCATCATTTACTGTGAATCACAAGTAGAGATAAATTTTTCCAACAAAATGGAGTTTGTAGAATAAATAAGAATCATTTCCCTTTGGGCAACAAGATGGATCTAACATATAGGTGCTGTAACATCGCATTATCTTGAACTAGGAAGATATATTTGATAGGGAAAAAACATTTTGGTTTGTTCATATCATGGCAGATACAATCACAAAAAGAGAATTGAATGAGGCAATGCGTCAGACCAATCCCTTTTATAATTTATTAACACATCTGAGGACACTAACTATAAGGCTTTAAAAACCTATCAAACCAATCAGATGATTCCTTCACTTGAAATTTTGTTAATTGGTGTCCCACTCCAGGTTCTGCAATAAACTGCATGTAAAAGCAACCAATTATAAACATGGACAAAAAAAGAAGTCAATTATTATCAGTCAGCCATTGCTACAAAGCTAGAAGACATCTTTCTTTCCCATCAAAACATATTTCCATACATCTCCAAATAGAATATCGGAGATCCTATATCAACCAGATGTAATTTTATATATAAATAGTTACAAAAACCCTTTTTACAAGTCCATTTTGTGGATTAAATTAGGTTTAAATTCTACCTCTTAAAATATGGTACTAGAGCTATGAGTCAGAGTCTATCTTAACAAAAAAATTTATTTTATTAAGTCTATCGTGTCATTATTAATTTGATTAAAGACAAGACAATTTCATAATAAATGAATAAAAATTTCATCTATTACAAATTAATTTTATAGGATTAAATTAGACTTAAACTCTATCTCTTAGTATAAAATCTCCAACCATCTGAATTCTCATACCACATTCTTAATATCAACCGTCTCTCATTCATTTTAAAATAAACTTTCCAAAAGGTGATTTTTATATTTATGATGTCTCACCATGTAAGTTTTTGTAAAATTAAGTTAGAACTAAATCTATATTCATATTTTTATTGTAAGAGATTGTTTTATAACCGGTATAAATCAGAAAATCACAGGTTGCAATCAATTGTAAAATCCATTCTTAATAAATTGACAAGGGAAAACCCTATAAGAATGTATCATTTCCTCAACGAAGTTACCAACAAACACCAGTTCATACCTTAAAATTATCTAAACACTGAAACGCTTCGTATGCCTGGCTAGCGTTTGACCTTGTAACATCCAAGCTTGCAACGGGACACTGAGGATCTTCTGCACCTAGAGTTTCCAAAACCCAAGCAAATACTTCAATTACAAGTTAATTTAGAAATATTCACAAACTTTAAATGAACGAAATAATTAAGATGAATAGGTATGCATGCAAAGGTCTATGATGTTATTTACAGACACACACGAACTAAATAAGCACAATCCTTATGCTGCAGCAGTGAGGTTACTCTGAATTGTGTGAATACATGAGTTGTATATGAATAAGGTAGCCGGTTTAAATGAAAATGATAAATGTCTTACCATTAATAATAAGCAACGGACGTGGTGCTATAGCTGGAATTGAATAGGGTGCATCAAATTGGGAATCTAAACTTGGAGCAATACCGTCAAGTACCTGATAATTATGTGATCAGTTTGATAAAAAGTGGATTTTAGTTTAACTCAATCCTAATCAAACATGTTTATAAGATAAGGATTGCAAACACTTATATATTGTAGCATTTTTACTAGTTGATATGAGACTTTTAACACCCCTACGGCATCTCGACCATGAGATTTGAAATTAACAGATGATCCAATAACGGGTGGAATAATATTTTTAACAAACAACAAATCTAGCTAAGGTAGGCTCTAATAATAGCTCTGACACCATATTAAAAACGAGATTTTAAGCTTAACTCAACCCTATAAAACCAACTTGATATTAATGGATGGTTCAAAAGCGAGTTGGACAAATATGTCCAACAAACAATAGAAATGATTCTCACACCATATTAAAAAGTGTACTTTTAAGTCTAAGTTAACTCTACAAAACTAATTTGTAAAGTGAAGTTTGTACTCATTTATACACTCTAAATTGATCTTATCACTACTGAATAATCGATGTGAAACTTCCAATAAAGTTCGTAGTATCCATTGCCAAAAGTTTAAAATAACAACAACAAAACTGTAGATTGAAATTGTGTCCCGCTGATGAATATATAGGTAGCAATAGTGGGATAAATACATGGTAAGCATTCTCGATCATGTTTTGTTAAAGCAGAATTGCATCAAAGCATAAGGAAATTCATTTGGAGACAGAATTGGAATTGATTTCATACAAAGCCATGGACTGACCTTCTCCACCACTTCTTTGTCAATAACATCTTTACTCATTTTATGACGAACAACTGCATCCAAGAACATTGTTGTCACTTCAGCATGTAATTTTATCGATGTCCCTGAAGGGACCACCATGTAATTTATCATATATATATATATATATATATATATATATAACTAAATCAAAAGATAAGTAAACAGATAAAACATAAAAGAAATTTCAAAAACTCATTTAACATTCTCATACACTCAAACAAAGGCTTCATACTACTATCAACTAGACCCTTCCATTTATCGTTGTCTATTATCCACCGAAATCCCTGCAATATATAGCACATGAGTTTTGGAGCCATTGTTAAAAAAACACAATTCGCTAAACAAAAGCTCCAGTGAATCATTCAGTGTCACCCGAACGGCCATAAGAGGAACAACCACAGAATAGCGAGCATCAGCAACTGCAGCAAACCATGCATGAATTCCTGCATAGAAGAATTATACAAGTGATGAATATCATATTGAAAATAATCATTTCTACATCTCTCAACCAACCTCCAAGTGATATTCCGGTGATTCCTATTCTAGAAGGATCTATATCCTCTCTTGTTGTTAGATAATTTGCAATTTTAATCAATTCCAAAACCTGCCAGAACATGAAATAATACACCGTTTATGAGCCGAACAAATCGTAAGCTTAAACTATCACAATCACACTTGAAACAAATCATTTGGCTCAGAAAAATTAAATTAAGTGATTCCATC
>Ga0209389_1001704_pt1 | contig 15885 bp, 6 predicted proteins | sample CowpearedBW_FD_187526 | JGI IMG/M metagenome (GOLD analysis project Ga0209389, IMG submission 187526) | Root nodule microbial communities of legume samples collected from California, USA - Cow pea red BW (SPAdes) (version 2) | ecosystem: Host-associated > Plants > Roots > Nodule | place: USA...
TTTGTAATTTAGTCACAAATTTTTTGGGCACTAATGATATTTCTATTTAATTTTAACCACTTCAAACATAATTTAATAATTTGTTCTCTAAGATATTTTTCATCTTATCATACCTTAATTATACATTTGATTCCTTTGTGCGATTTCTTTCGATAGTCTCTCAAATTATTTCTCAAACACACATTTGTTAGTTTTTTAATATTTGTATTTATTGTTTATTTTCGTCATGTAGAATAATATTTTGATATATTCTATCTAATTTTTTTTATTTGATAACTTATTTTAATCATATTGTAATTTTTTCACTTTAATTGTATAAACAATTTTTATTTACTACAATATACAAATTTAATGTAATTGCTATGAATATATTTTTGTCACTATCCAACATATATTGAAGTTCAAAAGATACAAAATTTATGTCAAAATTTTATTATTGTGTTTATTATTTGTTCTTTGTGTCATTTTGATCAAGTGATGTACTATAACTTTTATTAGTGTATAAAAAAGAGATTTATTAGAATTTAAAAAATTGAACTAAACAAACATTTAAAATATATTTTAATTTGAATATTTGTTTTCCTTTTATATTTTTTTGAAATATTTTTTAATTTTATCAACTAAGTTTCAATAATGTTGCAATTTGCAAATTTAATAAATGTTTTAGTTCTCATGAAATTTTATTTGGTATTCAAATATAACATGTAGACAATATAATTTATTTCAAAGTATTTGATATGGAAGAAACAATCATCCTTCTAATATTGAATATTTGATAATATTATGTTTTCTTTACCGTAATTTTTTTTCTCTTATAAAAATTAATATTGAAGTTGTTAGAACACGTGTACGGGTATGGGTACGAGATTATACCCGTTACCCGGTGGGGATGGGATAAAAGTTTGATACCCGTTGAGTTTGGGTATGGGGATGGGGATGAATTTTTTCTGTGGGAATGGATATTGGATAGCGAAACCCGTCCTCGCCCCGCCCCGTTGTCATCCCTACCTGCATTATATTTATTTCAATTTTCTCTCTCTATAATTACTTTTCATTAACTTCTCTAAATTCTCAATTTTTAACATATAAAATAATATCAACATACTGGAAGCATTATCATTTTAGACTTATTTACTAATAATCTCTTGTTTGCTTAGTTTAAGACAAAAGATTAATAATCATACGATAATTCATGAAAAGTTTAACTATGAAAGAGTTGAAACCAATCTTTATATTGATGTTTTCAATTTTATCGCATATTTTTATAAGTGTTGATTTAGTGAAATTTCGATTTAATTTGTTAGGAGATGACTTGAATTGACTAACACTATCTAAATTCATTATTTTAATATAATATATGCTCTATTCTACTTAATTTGATCATAGAAACTACGATGATCAAATTGAAAAGTTTTAATATCTGGTTGGCTAGTAATGTCTCTAGTATAATGAAAAGTAATAATATCTTTTGGTTTTGTTTTATTATAACAAATTTGTCGTAATTTAACTCAGGAAACCATTACTTTATACAATATAGTAAATGACAATTGTTACAATTATTTGCATAAAACCATCACATTATACTTTATAACGACACAAATTATGACAGTTTTTAAAATCATCATAAATTAAAATTGTGACAGTTAAAATCGTGACATTGTTTTTGTTCTTATTGATAAATAATAACTTGAATTATTTTTCTCCAAATCAAACTTTTCAAAAGTTATGAAAAATATTAATTAGCCTCTAATATTATTAGCAAGCTTTCACCACCGTGTGACTTGTTGTGCCCACCACTAGTTGACGTGACAAATTAGGTGGCGGGTTTTAACGTGAAAGAATAGAGGTTGATAAATCTCATAAAGTAAGGCATTGAGTGAAGATAACAGGTGAAAAGGTGAGCTTATAAAAATAATAAAATAAAGAAATAAAGCAAAGTTTGCCAGTTACCATGATACTTTGGGGGTAGTGGGAATGGAGAAAACAAGGCCAAGTTGCCAACCTTTTCGTTTAGGGTGGGAGCATGTCCCCATCAATCTCCATTACTTTAACCAGAACTTACACGTTAAGAAACTAATTTTAATTTGATGAAACATCTTTGTTCTTTGTTCTGATACATATTCCATTGCTGCATAAGCCACATCAAGGTGCAGAAAATAGCTTTAGTGCCTTTCCAAAAAGTAAAGTTGTTTGCACCGCTTTGTTTTGCTTTGCTTTGCTTTGTTGGGTTTGGAATTTGGACCTCGTCTCATTGGGTGGCTGCTATTCTTTTTTTAGTGCCACCATGCTTTCTTACATTTGTATCCATTGCATGGTGCTTCCCCACTCCCACTTTGTTTTCTCAACCTCATAAACTTTTGCATGCTAAATTATGGCTCCTAATGTTTCTTTCCACCAAATGCTTCATTAATTGGGTGATGATACTTCATATAATACAAAATATATTTGAAAATAATTATATTTTAATTTATATTTTTTAATTTAAAAATATAATATATATTATTATATCATTATAAAGGAGTGTAAAATGAATGTATTTTTAAGAAGAGTGTCAAATAATTTTTTTCCTAATTAATTATTGCTCTATAGTCTCTTGACTTCCCATATTTTCTTATTGGGAAACTTAAGACAAAACATGTGCACCTGACTTTTGTACTTTCTTGGCCTACTTTATTAATCTGCATGCACTATAAATGGGCATGATGAAGAGACTAAAAGTGAAAGTTATTAGATTGATCTAAATCCTTTATAAATTGCTTATTTAACAGTTTAATTTTATCCGTTGATTGGTGGGATTAGATTAAAATTCGTCTTTTTTATTTTTTAACTTATGTTTAATAACTTAATATTAATAAGTCAGGTATGGTAGGTTTTTAATCAATATTTCTTACGTTCAATTTGGTTGGTCAATCGATCGGTCCAATCTTTCTAATTGGACCCATTTATACCATTAGCTATATATGTTTACGAAAAATATTTCACTTCTCGTCTTTGTTTATCCAATTATTTTTCATAAAAGGTACATATTAAAAACAGCATAATTAGTGTTTCCGAAAATTTAACCTTCCTTGGTGTGTACTTGGTTTAAGAGTACCCGAGCCTCCTAATTCATATTTCTATTATGAAAATTTTGGGAATTACTATTGAAACACCGACATTTTGAAATTGCATTCATTCCCATCCATTCATACGAGTATTTTATAACGATATTGAAGCCATTAAATTAATATTATTTATCTATAATAATTTTAGTATTTTTAAAAAAGTAGTAAAAAAAATTAATATGAGTAAAGATAACTCAAAGTTATCTCCCAACATGAAATTAATTTATAATAAATTAGTTTTTATAAAACATATAAAAAGGAATTAGACAAATAACATAACAAGAAAAAGAAAATTTAAAATTTAAATTAAATTAAATTAAATAAAGAATTAAAAAAAAATGAAAAAGACTTAAACAATAAAACAAAAATGGATGATTTCATTGCTTTTTTCAAATAGTATTTGTAATATGCTGTCTAACGATTATTATTTAATTTATTCTTGTTCTTCTCAATTAATTTGTTTATATTTTTACAATTAATAAAAATAATTTTTCATTTAAAAGTAAAAACTTTTGAGATTAATCATAATAAATTTAATCAAAATAACTTTTCAATCAAACATTATTTTTTATTTATTCTTTTATTTTTTATACAACTAAAAAACTAATTAATCAAAATAACTTCTTCATTAATTCTAACTGTATTCACTTTAATCAAAGTAATTTCTCAACTATTTAAAAAAAAAACGTTCAATCACATGAAAGTTTTTAACCTTAACAAAATTAAGTTTTCAATTAAAATTAAAAACCCTTTGAATCATATGATTGTTATGCTATGTATATTTAACACCATGTTCACTTTGCTAATGTAAAAATCATTATTTTAACTTGATTAAGATATAAAAGACATAAATAAAAATAAATCTCAACAGAAATCAAAAGAACAAACAATTTCATTCATTAACCTTAGAATCTCATTAATAAATTACAACAAAATCAACCCAGATGATTAACCAAGAAGTCCTATAGTGAATTCCCCTAAGTCTCTTTATATCGAAATGGACTATATATGTCTTTTTTCTACCTTTTCTAATGTTGAAATCTTCTTTCTGTTAATGTAATATCCTTAAAATATATTTTAAATAAATCCAATATCTCCATAATTTATTTGAGTGTTATAGAGTTTAAAAAAGGCTTTAAGGAAGATTTGCCATATTTAAAAGGATTTGATAGTTTATGTATTTTGATATTTATGGGTATAACTAAATAAGATAAATATTTAAAAATGTCAAAACCAATATCTAAAGATATATTTGTCTCAAATTAACTTTTATCATAAAGATTATTGCATCATCAATGTCAAAGGTGGAGCATATAAGGGGCAAGGGAGGGTCATAGTCCCCCCAAACTTTTTGAATTTTTTTTAAATTATATGTATTGTAATTTTTTTTAAAATTAAAATGTATTTTAAATTATATATATCTTTTAAAATTAGGTAGTAGTATATTGAAAATTAATGGAAATTAAATTAGTTATATTTTTATTATTTTTATTAAATACAATATTTAATGTTAATAAATAATAAAAGGTAACTCTCTCTTGTCTCATTTAATAGTAAAATATTTGTTTAATATTTAACACTATTTTCTATCTCATGACTCTTTTGTATATTCATTTTTTATGAATATAGAAGAAAAAGTAGTGTATTATGTGCTTTATCATAACTGATTTTTAATTGTGACTTCATTATCATAAGTTTTTTAGTAATTATGTCTCTTGATTTTTTAATACATTATGATAAATTATTTTTACTCTTAACCTTCTTTTTTAAATAGGTAGATTGATGAAAAACAAAAGAATAAATTCATATTTTAAAAGTGACAAAAGAGAAACTATCGATGAAGATGAAAACAGAAAAATATGGTTGTTCATCGCATAACAATATGAAAGCTTTTGAAAACTTTTGAATCAATCTATGAACATTAATAAAATGGAAGATGAATATTTTGCAGATAATAAGGTTTTTACATTGAAAATAAAAAATAGCTGAAAAATTTAGTTATGATTCAACTATTAATGAGCTCAATAATATTAAAAAAATGATAAGCAATCTTTTAAATATATGTAATTTCTTTTATAGTTATAGCTATATTAAATTATGTATTTATTTTTATTGAAGTAGTGTTAGTAATTAAATATATAAATTTTGAGTATATTCTTTTGACTCTTCCAAAAATTTTGATCAAGATCCGCCCACCACTGATTAAAGTTATTTCAATTGAAAAAGATAGAGAAAATTGCATAAGCAATTTTTTATTGGCTTTCCTCCATTTCTCGCTAAGCCATGTGTTGTCTTGCTAAGCCAATTTTTTTTCACCTGGCGTTAGGCACATGTTATTAGTGTAAATCACTCACTCACAAACTAGCAAGCTCGTTGGGCACACATCTTGTGGCACTAGGCACCATAAATTTTTAAAGAACTCTTCTTTCTTCAATTTTTCATACTCTCTTTGCCATCTTCATGTGGTACTTGGCTTGACTGCTTGCATTGATTGTCTAGTATTTTTGCTTATTAGTGAAGGTATCATAAGGTTTTAACCAATTTGTATCTCACATCCATGAGCTTGTCTTAGATACAGCTGCACTAACACACCTCATATAATATCCAAAGAATATGTATACAACTAAAAAGTTGTTTTTTAACATGTGTTTAAATTACAAGCTCAATAAACCTAAATATAATGAATCCTAATTAAAACAATCTTTTAAGCACAAAAAATCAATTAAGAAGCCAAGTTGAAAGGTTAAATAAGGGCATAAAATTGCACTCATCAGAGCCCCACACTTATTCTTTTGCACTCTTGGGCAAAGCTTAGTAATTTCAAAACTCAATTATAAGTCAATTTAATATCAACATTAAACCAAAGGAAAAGAACTTCACTAGAAACAAATCAACTTCCTAAAAATATCAAAGTTGCCATGAATCATGTAATGGAAAAACTTTATTTTAAACATGAGTTAATATTTTAAATTTACAAGGAAATGAAATATGAAAGAGACCACTAAGTTAAAATGCATTTTTTTACCGATGTGCTCTTAAGTGTCAAAGAGTCTTCTAGAGGTAAAACTTTACTAAGTACTTAAATGTCCTCATTTAGAACTCTTCGTAGTCTATAGCTTCACCCAAAATTTTTTTTCTTTTTCAACAACTCATCTAGAATTTTTCTATCTTTTTGTAAGAACATTTGATGTCTACTATGAGATTCGAGTAATATTTATCTCAAGTCATTAGTTCTTACTATAAGTCAAGTTACCATCTCTTCTTCATCCACTAATGAGATAGATCCTTCTTCCATAATCAATGGTCTCATAACAATGTGAAAAAATTGATGAAAATGAAGAACGAAGAAACCATGAATGTGAAACTAGTAACTAGGCAACAAAAGCGTACATATTTACCACCACTATTGTCAATGTATTATTTGGACCCCACTTGGCTATATTAATTAAGAACTCTTCCTACTTACTATTTTTTCACATGTAAATAACCCTTTGCACCAATGGTTAAAATTCCCCCTTCAACATTTTGAGATGGGTTATGTTTCTATTTTGTATACTTATCCCCCACATAGCACAACAAGTTTACTTGCTAATTATATCTACTTTGTTTCTTGAAGGAACAACATTTCATCTCTTCCCCTCCTCACAATTTCTCTTAAATATCTTTTACCTTACTCCCTAATCCCCTTCCATTCAATGATACAATCTTCATTTGGCACTTATTCTCTTATCCTCCTCATTATAATTTTCTCATGTTGAAATCCCTTCATTTCTTCTAATTTCCTTGATATGAATTCCTATCTCTTTGCCCAAATTCCATATGCTAGTTACTTTTATAGGTTTGTTCCTTAATAATTGCAATATATTGCAATTATTAATATCAATATCAGGTATGGAATTAATAAGACTACCAACCTCATATGACATCTATGTTTAGTTTTGTTATCAATCACTTGATCTTGTCGTTGTACTCATCTATGCCCCTTTCTAGTTTCTCCAACCCACACAATCCCCTTACTTTTTTCTGTTTTTTCAGAGTACGCTTGTCTTTAAGCATCCGATGTTCCTTCATCACTTGATAACTTGTCATTTTGTCTTATGTGTTACCATCAACATTCTTCTCCTTCCGTTGCGCTTTCTCTCCATGGTTGTTGTTCTTCTCCTTCATTTGTGATTTGCCTTTACTCACTATCATAGAATAGGCTTTTCACGTCATATATGTTTGACTTTTCACACTAGGTAACACTTTGACAAAGAAACGGGTGGCATACATTTACTCAAACTTAAGCCCCAACATAAAAGCTTCATATTTACATAAAACTTCAATGAATCTGATGTAAATAACTGGGATATTAGAGCAAAAGAGTGAAAAATTTACGTTGGACCATACATTGCCCAATGTAATTTTACATCAAGCCTAGTCATGTCTAATGTAACTTTATGATGGTCAATGCATGGTCCAATGTAAATTTTACACATGTTTTATAAAAATGCATTTGGTTTTAGCTTAAACCAAAACTTGAAATACAAAAGTTTTCCAAATACAATATAACTTTTAACAAAATTTAAATGAAGAGGTCTAATATTACCTAAAAAAAGGCTAACAAACAAAATAACCTGAACTAGTTTATATAAGCTAGGAGCAAGGTTGCTCATTGTTCTCGTATTTGGTTGATGTTCTGTTGTGATAAAGCAGATTGATCGTTGAAAACCTAAAACATTTCACTTACATTAGTATGTAGTAATCATAAATGTAATAAACACTTCAATAACACTCGTCCAAATGATGGCTCTCGTCTAGTATATGATGTACTAGCCACATTCGAACGAATTAGCTTGCCTATTACACTTGATGATTACACTTTTACTAACATTTAAAACATATAACCATAGCTTTCTTGAAGGGTATTTGAGACTAAAGATATTCTTTCAATTGAAATGTGCCTAATTGGTATTATCTAAGCTTCAACTAAAATTAATGGTAAGAATAAGTTGTTAAGCCTTGATAAACGCTTGCCAATCCAATCAGACGAGTCTCACTAGAGGTTTTGGTTTATTGAACTTCATTATATGGTCATCTATGTGGTGATTTCTTTTTTATGATTAATGACTTTTTATGTTTGAATGCACACATGTTATCTAAATTTGTTGAGAGATGACTTTGGGTTGACTAACCCCATCCATGCTTAATTTATATTGACTTCTTATGCAATATACATTTTTCGACTTCATATTGGATGACCTATCACTACATTAGATGTCTGCTCTTTAATTTGATTATGGAAACCACAAGAATCAACACTAAAATGACGAATAAGTGAAGCAAATTAATTGATACAACTATTACATAAAATAATTATATGTATTAAAATATGTATAACCTTGTTCTACCTTTTCCACTTATTATTCTATGTATTAAAGTGTATAAATTAAAGTGACCTTGTTCTACCCCTTCCACTTAAAACATTTGGGTCAGTCACAACTCTAATTAAAGTAAAAGCATATTTTAGCAATGAGTGTCTTATAGTTGTGAAATGTAATGAAAAATGTAAAATTTAGCCTTGTAACAATCTCTTAATTTTGTGGCTAGTTTATTTGCGAAGTGAACAAAACGACACTAATATGTAATCCCTTAGTAAGTTGCCAATGAGGCCTACAATGAATGACAAATAATTAGTTGAATAATTGTCATAATAAAAAAAAATCACATAATCATTAAAATTAATCATTCAATGTATAAAGTAGAGTAAATATTTCTTTGTGAGTCACCTATCCATGTTTGCTATTGTTAGATTTGCACCTTAGTTTTGCCATATTTCTACATGGACTGAGGATCAATCAATCCATACACTTGAAGATTTGCCTTGGTCCAAAATCAATTTGTCTATGTACCTAATACAATGAATTATAAGTTAAATGTAATATCTAAAATATGGTAAATATACTTAAGATACAGTGTCCAATGAATCAAGTAAGGAAATGTATAGTGGGACATCATTAGTACTGATTCTAAAGACTCTAAAGTCTCACCGTAATTATGTGAGTTTCCTCTTAACCTAGGTAATATGGTTAGAAGCTCTGATATGGGATTATTATCCGCTTTTATCATGTCATCATTATCAACAGGTTGTGCCTGTATTGAGACTATAATGACCAAATATCTAGGTCAAGCGAAAAATATGCCTAAAGCCGAGCCCACTAATTGAACCTCTGTATTATGCAAAGGCACCCAAAAAGTAGCACATTAAGCTTCATCAACCACAAGTTTTGCCTCATTAGACTGTATAAGAACATAATGGATGGTTAACCTTCCATCTATTTGTGATGAAGGCATGACCATCACATCTAGCACCATGGAAGCCATCCCAAGGAGAGTTACAAGAAGCATGACAAAAGGGGTGGCTTTTCCATCTCTATCTTTATTTAGTATTGCTTTAGTTTGATTTCCATGAAGTTGACTTCGTTGATTGTTCTTAGTTGACTTGTTGATCTAGATCTTAGGTTAACTTGTTGACTTAAGATTAACTTAACTTAAGTCAACATGTTAATCCAATTTTACTTGTTTTGTAGGTCATTTAATTTCCCTAAAGGAGGTGGCGCATATGTGGCGTTTTTTAGAGCACATGTGGAAGAGAGAGAATGTGCAAAGCATTCTAGAAACATCTAGAATGAGGGACCATATGTCTTAGCCAACAATCCATCTAGAAGCATCTAGAGAATGATCCCGCCTTGCCTTGGCTGAGAAGGCTTTCTAGAAGGCTTCCATGTACATCATTTTGTCTTACCTTCTAGATCGTAGGATTTGTTATTTGCGTTGTAACCCTTTTAAGACTTATGTGTTTTTGCTCAAAGATCCCTAGACACTTCTATATAAGGTGTCCTTTAACACTTGTAAAAGGGTTTATCATTTTAGGAAATTATAGACACCCTTGTGTTCAACCTTGTGAGAGTTTCCTCCTTTGGGAGTGAATACTTTTAAGCCTTATCTCGAACCTAGAATCAAGTGGTGGCACCTTCCACTCATCTTCAAGGTCCCATGGCTTCTAGCCTAACCTTTTACTAGCGTGCTTCTCACACTTGTCCATTTCCTTGCCTTTCCATTTTATATGCTTTATTTCTTTCATTTTGTCTCGACTTCTATGTTTAATTCGCTATTTACTTTTGTTTTATGATTCAATCCATTTCTCTTCTTCTCTAAGCCATGTGAAATGCAACTTCATATCTAGATAAGTTGCTATCTTAATGTCTAGTGGAAATTTTCACTAGGCTTTCTTAATCCACTCGCACCATATTCATAAATCCTAAAAGGAATCAAGATAATCCTAAATAATTTGGTATCTAGAGCTTATGTTTTCTTTGAATATGGTGTTTTATGTGCTAACCATTGATTATGAGTTTTGATTTGTCTTTGGGAGACCTCTCGCCCTTATGGTGATGTTCAACTTGGTGGGTATAATTTTTCACTTCATTTGAGGTTTAAGTATCAAAAACTCCTTTTCTTGCCTATATGATGTTTGGCCGAGAACTTTGCATGAATGTTACCATGCCAACATTTTCTTCCAAATGTCTTTCTTTGTCTTGAGCTTTTCTTTGAGCATTTTATCATATGCCTATTTGAAGTTTTCCTTTCATTGCTTTCAGGTACTTGAATATGGCATGAACTATATGTCTTGTTTGATGTATGGTACATGAAAATGAGTTTGGCCTAAAAACTTGAGAAACTAACTGTCCAAGCCACATAAAAACACTTTCTAACCATCTTATGAAACTAGACTTTCAAAGATGAAAATTTTTGCACCAAGTTAAAGAATGGAACTAATTCAATAATTTTTTTATGACAAAATATAATTTGGGGTAAATATATCTTTAGATATTTTATTTATTATTTTTAATAATCATCTTATTTAATTATATTAGTAAATATCCATAAATCATATTTACCAAATCTTTTTGAATCTGGCAAGATCTTTTTAAATTTTTTTAAGTCTCCAACAATCAAATATATCTTGAAGATATTGGATTATTTAAAAGTAATTAGAGGATATTAATAGAGATTAAAACAACAGAAAAGCCCAAAACAAAGCATAATCCAATTTCTATATAAAGAGACTTACGAAAACACATTAAGAGAGCTTAAGGGGGGGCTCATTTTTTCCTCTCTCTCATCTTTCACGTTTTCCACCCTCTCTTTTTCTATTTTTTTGTTATTTTTAGGTTCCATGGATTGTTAAGCCTTTGGGGATGATTTTGTTGTATTTTCTTAACTAGATTCTAAGGTTATATGAATAAATTTGCTTGTTATTTTGATTCTTGTTGTGATTTATATTTATCCATGTCTTTTGTCTCTTAATCAAGTAAAAGTAATGATTTTTATATAATAGCAAGTGAGAACAATGTTAAATCTAGATATCATAACAATCATATGAGAGTGCAAGGGTTTTTAATTTTAATTGAGAAATTACTTTGACTAAAGTTAGAAACTTTCATATGATTGAATGAGATTTTACCAATAACTGAAAAGTTACTTTGATTAAAGGTGAAATTTTTAATTATATGTAATCAAGAAGTTACTTTAGTTAATTAGCTTACTAGATATAAGAGGTAAAAAAATAGACATGATTAGGCATAGTAATATTTAATTAAGTTACTTTGGTTAAATTTGCTATGATTAATCTAAAAGGTTCTTGCTTTTGATTGAGAAGTTACTTTGGTTAAAAGTGAGGACGCCAACAATTAATTGAGAAGTTACATTGATTAATTTGAAATCTTAGGCAATAAATCAATAACAATAATCCTTAGAAAATCAATGATGAAATCCTATTTCTAAGAAGCAACATAATCTACCTATTTTCTTTATTATTGTTTTTATCTTCTTTTTTTCTAATTTTATTTCCTTCTTTCATTCATTACTTGCTTATCTAAATCTTATTTATTTTGTTTACCTTTATCTTTTTGTATTATTTTTATTGTATTTGACTATCCCTTTTAGTGTATAGATTTAATAACAACTAATTTTCTAGGAATCAATTTCGTGTTCATTGGGAAATGATTTAGGATTGACTTTACCCTTTATATTTGTTTGGCTACTATCTTACTAATACTGAAGTTGTTATAGTTTAGTAGTATTAATTTGATCGTGTTAACAACAACGTTATTAAATTTACCCAAGAGGCTTGGACTTTACAAGATGGGATAAGAGATCTAAGAATCCAAGACTTGCATGGGCAAGTCAAGGACGTAAAAGAGAGGAAGGTTGGGTAATACCAAAGGTTTTCAAATAAAGGAAGAAATGTGGTCACCTTTAAGGATGTGGATTGCGTATAACTTCACTTAATTAAGGATAGATTCCCATCTCAAAGGAATTCCAAGCTCCACCCTAGAGGGGATGACCCTTTCTAAGTTGTGAGGAGAATAAAATATAATGTACGTGAGTTAGATTTACCCCTTAGCTACAACAGAAATCATACTTTTAATATGTGTAATCCTTCTCCTTTTGATATAGGTTTTTCAAATTCGTCAACAAATTCTCTCCAAGAAGGGGAGAGTAATGAGTCCATGACTCTTCATGAGAGCATATTAGAGCTTCCTAAAAGGATTACTAGAAGCATGGTAGCATCTGCTGGTTTGCCAGAGGTGTTAAAGGTCAGGTTGGGGGTTCGATTCCCACTGGCAACAACCCACCCAGTATGAATGGACGGAGAAGGGTGATGGGTTGGGGTGCATTGGGCTGTAGTAACCTGACAGCCTCTAGGGCCCAATGAGGGGTAGCCAGGGATGTTACAAAAAAGTGATGTAACATCCCGTCAGGATATTACGGATTTATAAGTTAAAGAAATAAATAAAAACAGCGCATTTAATAATACCTCATTTTCCCAAAACGCGGAAAATTTATAACTTTATTAAATGAGCGGATAAAGTTTATAACATCCATTACAAAACCAAAATCGCAATATTATCAAGTCACCCATTAGGGTTTACAAATGTTTTCAAAAACAAAAGATAAACATAAGAGTTCCCCAAGTCGAACCCCTCTCCGCGATTAAGCTGCACCAGAGCCACCTGCATCATCAACATCTTCTTTCGTGTACCGCGTACACGATCATCGCCACACACACGCAGATAGGGTGAGCTTAGCAGATAAATCATATATATACAATGCTATAAACATATATATCAAATATGCATACATATCACAGTACTTAACTTAACTTCCCATATTGCCCTATATTTTTATTCCTGCAATCCGACCCCGAATCAGTTTATTCGTGTTCTACATCGTCTAAGGATTACTTCAAGGTGACTTGCTGCCATACCTATCGGCCACAACCGATAGAGCACGTGCGGGAAAAAACATGCCACGGTCCATACACCGCAACGCCAGGTAGAGTTCCCATATACGAACATAGTTCGTATCGTCCCAAGACTACCAAACTCGTCAGCCAACAACTGAGGAGGGTAATCTATCTGGACCCATCCGTACTGGCCACAACCAGCACACTCACACCGGCAACACTCGCCAACCCGAGCCACAACTCAAGGGTTCCTCGTGTTCATCCGCCACCCCGAGCCACAACTCAAGAGATGTTATTCTGAGCCACAACTCAAGGAATACCACGTGCTTAACCCCTATCCCGAGCCACAACTCAAGGGATACGTTCCGAGCCACAACTCAAGGAACACCAGCAATCCCACCCTTAAAGCATCACTAGACGCACTGTAGATCACAAATATCATAATCCAAACTCAAAGCTGCAGTAGCATAAATCGCCTGGCGGGGGACACGTGCCGCCAGACACTGCCAGCTTTCGGACCGCCTGGCAGGGGACACGTACCGCCAGGCGCCAAGCGCCTCCAAAAGAATTACAAAGTCTGCAACAACCGCCTGGCGGAAACGTTCACATCGCCAGGCGGATGCGACCCCATATTGCTTCTGTTCGTTCTCTATCGCTTGGCGGGACTTCCCTCACCGCCAGGCACCACCTGCATCAGACCTCACTGTTGCCTCGATATCGCCTGGCGGCCTAACCCCAACCGCCAGGCGCTGTATCAGTTGCACCACTGGTTATTGTACTGTTCTGAATTAAGTCACAGGAATTCCTAACTAGACCACATTAGTCTCTCAACCAAGTTTAATAGTTAGAGCTTCAGTGTATCACACATCCACCACGCTCACATCTGTTAACATTTTTGATTTACCTACAAGATACACTTCCCGTTCCTATCAAGGTCCTCCTATTTAAGGGTACTACGCTGCTTTGCGTTCCAAGACAGATCCCACTGAGTTCAATCTTACCCTCTCATACACATTCTCTACCTTCAGATTCCAGCTAATGTTACACTACTTTAGTACATCACTCCTCGAGTGAATGTCTCCCTAACCAAATTTTCCACTCCCATCCATGTAACATATCACCGTATGTATTGATAGAATAAACAGATTTATCTCATGTTAACCTTCCTCACTTATCAATTTCACAATTCGCTCATTACCATTACCGAGTTCATCTCTAGCTTTCCACTCTTAACCACCCAATACCTGTTAACAAATCCTGCCACCTCAACCCATTCCTCTCGCTGCTAAAATTCTCATTTCCCATCCTTAACCCTCCTAATTTCATTCACTCTTCAACTTGACTTCAAGCTCCTCCCCACTTCCTCACTGTCCCACGCAAACACCCCAAAACAGCACTGCCACGAAGGCGCCTGGCGGCAAAGCCCGTGCCGCCAGGCGGCACGTAGATTTCTGGGTAATTTCCCAGTTTTACAACCCCTGCAAATATGATTCTCATACTATATGGATGCCCCCTTTCCTTCCTAACCTCTCCAAGAACCTAATACGAGTGCCATCAGCCCACGCTTAGTCTAATTCCAACAGAGTAGTTTTATTATAATAAGCTTTGTCCAGTTTATTGCTACCAATCCGCCAATTCCCAAACCCTACAACTCAATTTCACTGTTCCATCGGATTAACCTTTCATTACGATCAAAATCAGTCGAAAACAATTTAGAACTTCCAGTAACCACTATCCCGTTGTTTTTCCCCGATCATCTCAACCCAACAACACCCAAAATCACCAGAAATCGAGCCCAACAGACTCGCATTGCCTGGCGGAAATTCATCATCGCCAGGCAGTTCATCAGCGAAACCCAAAAAATGTAAAACTTCACGCAGCACCTGGCGGCCGGGAGCGTGCCGCCAGGCGGTTCCTCGTCCAGGAACCCAGATCACATATAATTACATGCTCCGCCTAGCGGTTATGAACAGTCTGCCAGGCGGTTTCTGGAAATTTCCCAGAAAACACAAAAATTCAACCAAAAACGAACAATAATCATAATTATACATATATCCATCAATTCAAATGCACTTATAAAAATTCTAACGTATAAAAGCTCCCCTAACCTGGAATTCCTTCGCTTAAATTGAATTGTTTGAGATACTCCAATGATCACTACGTATCCCCCTTCTTGATGTGGTCACTCAAACCTCACCAGAACCTCACTCAAACCTCACCAATCTCTCTGATTTTCGTGCTCTAATTCAGGTTGCTATTCCAGCTTGCCAAAACCTTCCATTTGGCCACTTTTTTACCCTTTTAAACTTGGCTTTTAGTAGAGTTTAATTACCCAAAACGAAATTTACCTAATGGTACTGTTAATTCCATTTAATTGACCTTTATGATCTATTTTTCTGTTTTTCAGCTACCCAAGGCTGCCTCTCAACTATCTAGGGTTTTTCCCAACCTTTCATATTCAATTCAAAGCCAAAATGCAAAAAATAATGT
>Ga0209389_1001705_pt1 | contig 15885 bp, 8 predicted proteins | sample CowpearedBW_FD_187526 | JGI IMG/M metagenome (GOLD analysis project Ga0209389, IMG submission 187526) | Root nodule microbial communities of legume samples collected from California, USA - Cow pea red BW (SPAdes) (version 2) | ecosystem: Host-associated > Plants > Roots > Nodule | place: USA...
CGTTCTCTTTCATTCAAGCAACGTGTTTATATATAATGTCATAACAAGAAATTAATTAAGTTAGAAATATACGAAGATCAAGATTTCAAGAAAAGAAAATAGAGCACAATTGCGTCAAACCTAAACGAAGAAAACATGAATGGAGACGAAACGCACAGGAGGACAAACAAAGTTGACCTAACCATAACAGAGGGATTTACCGGTGGAGGAGTCTTTGCGGACGCGGACGCGGACGCAGTTAAGGCTCTTGAACTCAGAATGCATCAATTAGGAGGCTGTCGGAGACGCGCCAGAATGGAGGTCGCCAACGCGTAGGGCACGCCGGAGAGGCGGCGACCGACGGAGGAACCGCCGTGGATAAATTTGTCGATTGAAAGAGTAAGGAAAGAGAAGGTGCCACCTTAAGGGATTGTTCTTGTGTTCTGTGAAACGGAACAAGAAAACGTTAGTGGTGAGGTGAGTGAGAGAGGAAAGAAGAGGGAAAGAGTGTGATACCATTTGAGACCAAGACAGAGAATCGGAGAGACAAAGAGACAGAGAGTGATGTTGGTGTGTTTGTGCGTACGAGAGTCATTGAGTGTAAGAGGATTCCGCATGCTAGCCGTTAGGTACTAATAAACCATCATCTCCATCCCACACGCGCCTTGCTTGAGTGTCTCCCACACTCTTCATCTCTTTGCAATTTTCCATCATTTGTTATTTAGGGAAATTCGCGCCTCATCAACCAAACTCAATGCCTTTTGGATAAGTTTACCTCATTATTTTTTTAAAATAAAATATTCAAACTATACATAAATCTATTTACTGCAAACTTTGCACAGGTTTTATCTTATTGTTGGTAGAATATGTGACCGTTGGACTGTTAGGGATTATTATCTCTACTTCGTAATTAACTATTACCGTGTCAAATAGATAGTTATATAGTTTTCCTTTATATTATTTTACCAAACATATTTAATCAGTGAGTTTCATACGAGAAGAAACAAACATAACATTTTGATTTTGGTAATGATGATTAATGGAGTGCATTTAGAAAATAATGGTTATTAATAATGGTAGTAGTAGATACGTAGTTATGTGTCTGTAGTTAGAAATATAGTATATTTTTAGGTTAAGGAAGAAAGAGTTACCTTGGACGAAGCATCTCAACAATGCATTAAAATGTATTGTATTTGAATTGTTTGTAATTAAATTCTCTTCATTTTCTAAATAACTTGTTTGGATAAAGAAATTAAAATACCTTACATTTTAATTTTTTGTTTGGATAAAATAATTGAATTTCTTGTAAGATAAAATTTCATTTTAACAACATTTATTTTAGGCTTGATGTAACGTCCCATTTAAATTATAATATAATTAAATGAAACATTACACAAAATAGTACTAGAAACAAGGTCCTGGAGTAAAGCCGCTACTCCTTATAGTTAACCAACGAAAAAATAATTGAACTAGGGCACACCACGATGCAAATAGACCAGTAAAGAAAAGAGTCAATAGTAATTCAAAATATAACCCAAAAGTAAGACGCTACATGGGTCATAGCCCTAGAGAAAAGCCCAAACAAACGAAAATCCAGTACGAGCAAACTATGCAGCGAAATCATCCCTTCCCTATTGACCTCGAGTACCTCTCGTATCTGCTCACATCAATAAATTGATGATCATCGCAAAGGTAGAAGAACCACATACAAAGCAACCAAACAAGCAAACAGGATAAGCTAGAGTAGAAATAGTTTATCATGCAGTCACATGCTATTACACAATCCAAGCAGTATTTATCAACCAATCATGTTATGACTTCTCAAGCAATACACTAGACTCAGACTCGACTCATCCGGATTACATATAATCTAGTCGGATGCAGCGGATACTTGCACTTGTAGTGGATTATCCTGCTCACCCCCGAGCTGCTCACCCTCAAGCGAAGTGTTATAAGTGTTACAATGTCTCAAACCCCCACGCACAAGGTTAGCCCTTAATGAGTTTCGGGCCTCCTACTACTCTCACCACAAGATTCAGTTCGCTCTATGTGAGACTAACTGACTCCTTAGAGCGTCAGGATGCAACCTTACCTTGAATCCTTACCAAATTATATAGATGGGGCACCACCATGAACTCCCACTAACAGGGATCATAGAATTACCTCCCAACCACTGAAGCACGACCATGAGGTCTCACCTAGAGGCCCATGGAATTACGCACTGAGTTTGGCTTCTAAGCGAAAGGTGGTCTCGCCCAGGCGACTAAGGCTCGCACAAGCGAGGGTTCGAGGTGGTTTTTGTGCGAAGTGCTCGCTCAGGCGAGGTAACCTAGCTAAGCGAGATGAACTTGAGAGCTTAGGCGAAAACTGGAAGCTTAAGCTAGGGATGGACGTATTGGGTGATTAAAGTCAATCGATTATGCTGTATTGGTTTGATTGGGGGTTAAATTGTGATGCGTGGTCTATAAGGCTTTGGTGATACCTTAAAGGTAGGTTTTGTTGGTGTTCCTTGAGTTGTGGCTTGGAACGTATCCATTGAGTTGTGGCTCGGGATAGGGGTTAAGCACATGGCATTCTCTGAGTTGTGGCTCAGAATGACGTCCCTTGAGTTGTGGCTTAGGATAGCGGATGAACACGAGGAACTCTTGAGTTGTGGCTCGGGTTGGCGAGTGTTGCCGGTGTGAGTGTGCTGGTTGTGTGAGAGGACTTGGGTTCAAGTCCTATGTATGCCAATTGTGTCTTATTTTAATCTGTGCATTATTTTGTTGATATATTTTAATGTGAGTAGTGATAATGTAATCCTAAAATTATAGGAATTATAGGAATTATCACAAAACATGATTGGTTGAATTGGTTATGCACTTGAATGGTGATTGAGTGGTTATGGGTTCAAACTTTGTTAAGAACAAAACTAAACTTCTTTTTGCCAAACTTCCTTTTTGGGCATGGATATGAAAGGGTTTTGGAACCCTAGCAGATAGTGTAGAGGCAACTTAGGGGCTGGAAAACACTAGGTTAATACTCATTGAATGTCCTTAATCATCATTTTTTTACTTAAAATTCGTTTTAATGAATTAAAGGGTAATTAAGAGAGAATTCATCCTAAGAGAGAAGGGAATTAGAGAAAGAAGTGCTACATTTTTTTGTGTGAGGGTTAGGTAGAGCTTTTCCAGAGTAATTCGTATTATGTGGAGCAAAGAATTGGAGTTAAAACCCTTGTTGGAGAGGGAACAAAGGCAAGGGAGCTTGGTTAAAGACACACACACACACTCAAATTCGAATTTGAGCGATGATTCAAAGTAAGGAGAGTTGTTTTTGTATGGTTTTTTTCGTATTTGATGTATTGTGGTAGGATATGATTGAATGTTTGAGAAATTCTCTTGTTCTCCCTGATTCTCGAAGGTTTCTGGGGTTCTGCCCAGAAATCACTTGATAGTGGCTCATGTGCCGTCATGCGGCACATCTTGTCTAGCCAATTTTATGGGTTCTGGTATGAACCACCTGGCGGTGAAGGGGGTTCTGCTAGGCGACGTGCAATGGATGTGTGTCCTCTTCATTTTTTTTTTTAAATATTGTGCTTGGATAATCCTCTAGTTAGGCTGCTATATTCCTATAATTGCTTGAGAATGACATTCTGTTATTGTTGTGCTGATTATGTGTTAAATTGGAGTTGGAAAGCATGAAAGGGGCATATTACCCTAGTTAAATGAACCTGAATCCTTGGCATAAGAATAAGCAATGATGAATCAAGGATTTTGATGATAGGCTTTGTGTACGTGTGGGGAAATTGGGAAGGTTTTGTAATATTGTTGTATTTGGGGATGATTGGAGTGAAGTTTAAATCAGGGGATGGCTAGGTGCTTGAAAACCTTGGGATTTCTTACCAGGTTCTGATGTGTCGCCTGGCGGCGTCTTACTGGCCGCCAGGCGATGGCGGTGCGAGATTGCCATTTTTGGTTTTTTCGGGGAGTGTTTGACAGTGTGACTCTTGAAGATGGAATTGAACAGGAATTAAAATTGTAGTATGGGGTTTTCAGTAATATAGGGGTCAATTACAATATAAAGATATGATGAGAATAAGAGGAAGAAATCATATAAAGGAAATTGATGTGGTATATAGCAACACGGGGGTTTTGGTGGTTCAATTAGATGGAGGTAAGAAGAGAGGGGGGCTGTAAGGCATTAGGAATTGGTCGAGGATTAGAATGCTACAGTGTATGGAATTGGGAACCATGAGCTCTTGGTGAGGCAATCATATAGGTATTGGAAAGTGACTAAGTGTTGGATAATATGAAAATGGGTGAACAAGTAAGTGTAAATTAAGGATGGGCAGTCTTTGTTGTGTGTGGTATGCAATAAGAGATTAGTAATATCTGTATGTAGAATTAGACTTGCATTAAGGGGATGAAAAATGGTAATACATACAATTATCCGTGTGGAATTCTATGAAAGGTATTTAAAACTATAGGAAGGAAAGTTTTATTCATTACAGTACAGTATAATTGGAATGCCTGACTTAAGATATTGGATTGTTGGTCATTACCATAGGCATGGATGTAATTACTATACTATGATAAAGCCCTTGGCAACTTAGAAACCTTGAATAGGTGGATTGACAATTCTAAAGTATAGGTGCATGAACATGTGAGAGTTGCAGACTACCCATAGTGTAACCTGGGTAGAGGAGTGTCTATTTGAATATTTGGGAGTAGATTATACTGCAAGTCAGACCATTTGAGGTGCTAAAACCAGTAGATTTCTGCTACTGAGATGGCACCTAACGGCACAAGTGTGTGCGCCAGTCGATAAGCGTACCAGGGGGGTTACTGTCACGCGTGCGCTTGGCAGTAGGGTGTGGTCCGCCAGGCGATAGACTTCATACAGAGGGTTCGTAATGACCTGGCGCCTTGCGACAAAGGCGTTCCGCCAAGCGGTCTGGGTAGATTTTGCCTGGCGGCACTTAGGCTACGTCAGGCGAAAATGCTACTGTCAATGGTTGGTGTGTGTGTGTGTGTGTTGTTTTATGCAATGATGCTTTACTTGGATCGAGAGATGTTGTGCCATGAGCGGGTAGGTTTATGGAGGGTGGTGTACATGTGATGATATGAGCGGGAAGGTTCATATCCTGTTACTCTCGTGTGGGGATACGAGCGACGTAGGTTCGTATGTTCTGTGCTCACACTTGAGAGATGTTGCGTGCGGGGAGGTACGTAGCTAGTGGATGAGTACGAGCGGGCAGGTCCGTAGAGCAGGACTACGATTGGGGAGGTTCGTAGAGCATGAGTACGAGCGGGGAGGTTCGTAGAGGCAGGACCGTGTGAGCATCATATTCCTGAGTCTGAGGCTAACTAATTGTGTGATTGAAGGTTGAAAAGCCTTAGGTATAAGGTCTTGACCAAGAACTAAGTAGAATGAATAAGATGGGTGTCTTAATTATATATTCTATTAATTTATACTTTGTTTCAAATTTTATCAGCTCACCCTTTCTGTTTGTGATTGGCGATGATCGTGTGATTCGTTATACGGGAGGATATGATGATACATGTGATATTGTGGATGCGCAGACGATGGAGTGAGGGCTAGCTGGGATTAGAGCTAGGAGATTTTACTATAATTTCATTTATGTTAAAGGATTTTGGAAGTTGTACATTTTTATTACTACTACTTTATAAATGTTGGCACGTTGTTTGAATATGTTAAATTTTCCCGCGTTTGGGAATAATAATATTGTGATGTTTTAATTTCTTTTTCTTTATTTATTTATTTAATTAAGTAATATTCCTTAGGGATGTTACAAACAATTCTCTTTTATTCCAAAACATATTAATGAAAATTGTGACATTTATCATTTTGCAAAACAAAGAAAATTGCCTTAGTGATAGTAGAGCTTCAAAAAATTTGATCTGGTGCACATGGACATTTGTGGACCTTTTTCTAAGGCCTCCATTCATGGTGAAAAATATTTTTTAACTATCTTGGATGATTTTAGTAGATATGCTTGGATTGTCTTATTATTGAAATCAAAATCCGAAGTGAAAATACAAGTTCAAAATTTTATTTCTTTAATTGAAAATCAATTTGATTCTAAAATAAAATGTATTCGGACGGATAATGGTCCGAAATTTTTTCTTAAAGATTTTTTTGCTTCAAAAGGGATCATACATCACACCAATTGTGTTTATACCCCTCAACAAAACGGACGTGTTGAGAGAAAACACCAACATAATCTTAATGTGGCACGGGCTCTCATGTTTCAATCTCAATATCCCAAACATTTTTGGTCTTATGCAATAAAGCATGCAATTTATCTTATTAACAGTATACCTTCACTAGTTACAAAGAAACAAACTCTTTACGAACTTTTGCATAACCAAAAACCTGATGTTTCCATGCTTAAAGTTTTTGGTTCTTTATGTTATGCATCAACCACTGGGCCCAAACAGAAATTTGATTCTAGGTCTAGAAAAGGAGTTTTTCTCGGCTATCAATTTGGCATAAAAGGCTATATTATTTTAGACTTACAAAATAAAGACATTTTTGTCTCTAGAGATGTTATCTTCTATGAGTCCCATTTTCCTCTTAATAACAAACCAGAAATTGACACGTGACATTGACTTTAACACCGTCTGATCAAAGTTAACAGTGAGGACCAAATTGAGACAACGAAAAATTTGAAGACCAAACTGAAATTTCATGACAAATAGAGGGACCAAAAGAGTAATTTAACCTAAAAACTTCTGAGAGATGGTAAATAAGAAGTTTGTAAATATAGTAATTTTTTTATTCATGAATTGGATACAATTTGGATTCTAAAGTATAAACTATAATACTAGAAAAGATTTAGAAATGTAATTTCGTAAAAAAAAATGATCACATTAATTGGGATTAACCAGCAAGAGTATAGACATCACTACTGGAAAATGGGTTTATAATGACAGGTAAAACGAGCTTACTATGACAAGTATTCTGTTGTCATAGTTTCAGGAGTCATAGAAAATGCGCGTTTTTTATGACACTGCAGAAACTTGTCATAATTAGTCAGACTTACTATGATAGGCAATGCAAACTACGTCATAGTAAGTCAGTTTTTTTTTAATGATTTTTCTATTTTACCATTTTCCTTTCCATTCAATTTACCTGCAAATAACTTTCATATCACCAGACCAAACAATTCCAAACCAAACCAAGAACTTGTTGTATACTCTGATTTCAGCGGCCTCTTGATAAACAACAGCATGCTTTCCCCTTAGGTGCTGTAAAGCAGACTCACACTCTTTCCACCGACCAACCTTAGCCTACCGAAGATGACATTTGTTGAATCTAATCATTTAACAAACAGAAGAAAAAACTTGGTTGCTTGTGTGATATGTGTCCAACATGCACTGATGAAAGAGAAAAATTCCAGAAGTTAAAAACAACTCACCAGTCACATGGGAGAATCAGGGATAAAGGGAAGAGTTAGAAGGTGCACAATAGAAGGAGCAGTTCTTGAGATAAAGACAAAAAAATATATCAGTTACTTGGAACCCTTTTTAATTTGGTTTGGTGAAAAAGAGCAACATAAGGAGGGCGAACGGCGCGCGGGGGACGCGCGGACAGCTCGCGGACGGTGCGTGGAGGACGCGCGGACGGTGTGCGGAGGACGAGCGGACAACTCACAAACGGGGCATGGACAATGCGGATGGCACGCGAACGGCACGCGGACGACATGTGAACAATGCGGAGGACACGCGGACAACTCGAGGACGGTGCACAGAGGATGAGATGACAACTCACAGATGACGCGCGGACAATGCGGACGGCACGCGGATGACATGCGAACAATGCGAATGGCACGCGGACGAAGAGCGGAGGGCTAGTGGACGACGAGCGGAAGGTGAGCGAATGGTGTGAGAACGGTGCGCGATGACTGTTTCGAGAAAGAAACTATGCTTCTGAATGTTGGAGAAAATGGAGACGAGAAAGAAAAAAAGAAAAGAGGGAAGGAAAAAAATTAGGGATTTGAAGATATTATGACAAGTTTCCGTAAATCTATCATAATATATTTTTAACATAATTGCAATTTTGCCACCGTGCCCATCTACTATGATAGGTCCTCTGCACCTGTCATAATAAATTTTTCCTTCTCACTTATTATGATAGATTCATTTTTACCAGTCATAATAACTATTACTTTTATTACAAAAATGCCACCGGTCAACTTATTATGATAGGTGGCTTATACCTATCATAATAAGTCATCATAGATTCCTCTTTTTCCACTAGTGATTCATTCCCATTTTAATCATATTCCATTGTTGTTATCATTGTTGTTATAACTGGAATGTTTGTTATCAGTGATATACTTGAAATTTACGTTTATGTACATTGTGGATGTCGACATCCGCTTCAGAAAATTATATTGCGGATGTCAACATCCGTTTCCTAATTTTTTTATGTTTCTTTTTTCATTACGGATGTCCACATCTGCTTCAGAAATTTGTGAAGCAGATGTCGACATCCGTTTCATTTTAGTTTTTGTTTTTTTTTTGGATTGCGGATGTCAACATCCGCTTCAAAAATTGTGAAGCAGATGTCGACATCCGTTTCATTTTTTTTGCTTGTTTTTTGTATTGTGCATGTCGACATCCACTTTAGAGAATTGTGAAGCGGATATCGACATCTGTTTCATTATTTTTCTTTTTTTGTATTGCGGATGTCGACACCCGCTTCAAAAAATTGTGAAGTGAATGTCGACATCCGTTTCATTTTTTTTTTGTTTTTGTTTTTTGTATTTTGGATGTCAACATCCAATTCAGAAAATTGTGAAGCGGATGTTGACATCTGTTTCATTTTTTTTTGTATTGTACATGTCAACATCCGATTCAAAAAATTGTGAAGCGGATGTCGACATCCGTTTCGTAATTTTTTTGTATTTTTAATTAACGCATTGTCTCTGAAACCATTCCTTCCTTTCTCTTTAATCTCTTCCTTATTTCACTCTTTTCTTCTTCATCCTTTACTCCTCGCCTATATTAACTCCCCACATCTTCGTTTTTTTCATAAATCAATCTCTTCCCCCTTTGCTTCAATTTTTTCTCTTATGCATTGCATTTTGCTTCTGTTCTTGCCCTTAATCGGGATCTATAATACATAAAAAAAACTCACTCTGCAAAAAAAAAAATAATTCAAACAAATGTAGAAAAACTCAAACTTCAAAAAGAAAAGGAAACATATGTCGACATCCACAATTGAAAACTCTGAAGCAGATGTCGACATCTGCAATGCACAAAAAAAAAACTGAAATGGATGTCGACATCCGCAAGTGAAAACACTAAAGTGGATGTCGACATCCGCAATGCATCAAAATAAATGGTCGCGCTGCTAGGTCAAAGTCACGTGGAAAAGGAGATTCATTTTTGGGGTGTAGGAAAAGCAGATTCTATTTGGGGTGTAGGGGTGCAGGGGTGCAGGATTTTACTGTTTTTTCTCTTTCTTCTTTACTTTTTACTGTGGGCAAAACTGAAATTAACGAAAATTTTGGGGTATTAGAGAAACTGTTGGGGATACATGGAGAAGCCCGATATAACTTAACCTAATTATTCCACAATTGCAAAAGGAATAAGAGAAAAAATAAGGTTGAATACCTTGAAACAATATTGAAATTTTTATCTAAAAACTTTGATAAACTTTAGTCTTTAACTTTTAAAAATATTATATATAATTATTTTAACTCAATTATGTTAATTGTTTTTTGGGTATCACATAGTGTTTCAAACTTACATTTGAACTAGAATATGTTAAATAGTGTAAATAATTTAAATGTCAATTTGAAATAATATTTGACATGTAAAAGAACTTGGCATAATTGGATTAAGAGAACTATTTATTCATTTTTAAAATTTGAGACCAAAATATATCAAAATTTGTGAGAAAGATTAATTTTAATTTCTTATCTAATTTAAGTACTAAAAGGATATTTAAAAAAAAAAAAGAAAAGTTAGGTGAAAGATTAACCGGTCTCTTTGATTTTTTTCTTAATAGAAATTAAATACATGTTAAAAAATTTATGATAACTTATACATCATATTTAACTATAACTTGACTAGTTTCTCTTGATAAACTTCGTTCTTTGTTTGCAAGTAATATAATAATGTATTATAAAGGGAAAAGAAAACTGATATTTGTTACTATAATTGGTTATTTTATCTCCCTTTCATAACAAGAACAAAATTAACATTCAAGATCTTCCTCTTACGCAAACACTTTTATTTTCTTGACATCATTTAAATAAGAAATTTCTCATGGAAATATATTTATTACTGTTGAGGATTCAATTTTTTGCTATGTATAAAAAACTCCATTAGAAGAAATTGTTTAACCAACAAATGTTTTCAGTTCAAATAAAATTGATTTCTATTTGTGACCTCAAGAAAAAGTTTTTTAATCATTAATGTTTTTTGAAATATATATTTATCTTTTAAGCCTAAACAGTACAAAATGCTTTATATTTCATTAACAAATGCAATTTTCTCCATTTGCATAAAACATTCTTCAAAAATTAAAATCAACTTATACACAATAATTTGTATAAGTTTCTTATATTAATCTTCTGAATCCATAATTTTAACTTGTATATAAATTAATTTTAACCTATACATAATAAGAACGTCGTCTTATCTTTGTTCTATAGTCTTGAAGAAAAAATGATAAAAAGTTATTTTGAGAACTAATAACAAATTTAGCGAATATTTATAGATAAAAACATATTTAAGCTCCTAAATATTTTTTTATCCATAGAAATTAAACACATGGAGATTAAAACTGTTCAGGCACATCCTATTTAACCAATTGAACTAGACTCTAACAACTCCTTAAACTTTATTTGTCAAGTAATAGTATAAAGGTATAATTACTTTGGTAACCCAACGTTTTGATTAAGTTCAATTTGGTACCCATACTTTTTATTTAAAAAAAAATTGATTTTTTTTTAATATTTTTTAAATAATTAAAAAAAATAAAAATTTCATGGCTTGACATGTGTCCTGTACGGATACGGTGTTAACTCCAACTTAACGGAAAGGACCAAATTGAATCTTTTTAGATAATTGGGGTACTAAATTGAACAAACCAAAAGTATGGGTACCAAATCGAACTTAACCAAAAAGTGGGGTACCAAATCAGTAATTATACCTAGTATAAAATAATAATATCAAGTAGTACGTAGAAATAATAATAATAATAATAATAATAATAATAATAATAATTAATAATAATAATATCTTCTGAAATAATTGTTTTTACTTCTTATAAAATGTGTGAATTTTGGATTTAGTAAAATAATTTCCTATTATTTTATTCTGTCAAAAGTTTTAGGTTTTAGTATTCTTTTAAAAATAAATAACTAATATTTATTTTATGAGTATTAAGAGTTTTCTTGTTGAGACATGTTGCTCGGAGTCTTCACTTCAACTTTTGTTAGAAAATATAAACACTTAACTAGAGGTATGTAATATTACAAATCAAAACTAATAGTTCTTTTAGGTAGAAAAAATATCTTAATTTTGAGATCTAATTTACAATAAAAGTTAATTTAAATGGATTTATCCTAAATCTAAATTCATATTTTTAGATTTCAAATCCAATCTACTTAACTTAACTTGATTTGAATTGGATTATTTTTTGGATTTTTAAAATTCTAATCACAATTCACTTAATTGGATTTGGATTTGATAAATTTTGGATTTTCATGGTGCATCTAACTCGAGCCAAGACGATTGAGAACTTGGCTGAAGGTCTGCATGAGTCGATCTTGACTGAAGGTCACTTGAGTCAGTCATGGTCGAAGGTCGGCCAAAGACGATGTCGACCTAAAGATCGATTCAGTCGGCACCAACCGATGGTAGACTACACCAACCGACGATCGACTCGAGTCGGTCCTGACTGAAGATCAACCTTAGTTAGTCTCAGTCGAGCATCAACCAAAGATGACCTCAGTCAAAGGTCGACAAGAGTTAGTCTTGATAAAAGTCAGCCAACATCGGCCTTGGTCGAAGGTCGTCCTAGGTCGACCAAGGCGAAAGGTTGGTCGAGTAATCCCCAATTGAAGATTAGTTCAAGTTGGTTTCGGCCGAAGGTCGACCTGAGTTAATAGCTAGTCTAGACCTAGTATAAATAAAAAAAATGGATTTGGATATATTTATATTTTTTCTAAATCCAATTTAAATTTGATTAAAACAAGATTGAATCCACTTTATCAATGAGATTAAATTCAGTGAGATCGATCTAATATAATGGACAATTAGGTCCATTAAATATGGATGAAGCTAACTTGCCACAACCTTTCAACTTAGGCCATTTCGGCTCGATCTTAGATCTTGGTTCATTCAGCTTGACCTTCGACAGGGGCTAACCCGGGTCGACCTTCGATCAAGGTCAACTTTGGCAGACCTTCGCGTCAGGTCGGCTTAAGCTGACTCAGACTAACCTTCGGTTGGGATTAACTCAAATGATCTTCAATCAAGCTGAATCGATTGACTTTCAATCATGGCTGATTAGGCCGACCTTAACCATATACCGACTCAACTGACCTTTGACTAGGACCTACTCTAGTTGACCTTCGCTCGAGGTCGACTCAGGCCGAGCTTCGACCGAGGCTGACCTTTGGTCGGGACGACTCTATTGACCATTGATAATTGACATTATCATGTTTTTTAATTTTTTTTATATTTTCTTGATATTTTTGTTATTATATTTTTAAATAATTATGGGTTTATTAAATAATTTTAGAAAAGATAAGTATTTTATCTTTTATTAGATAATTAAGTTTTTATTAGATCATTTTGGAAGATACATATTTTATCTTTTATTAGATAATTACAGGTTTTATTTAATAATTTGGAAAAGATGAGTTTTTGATTTATAATTTTGCAGATAAGTGAAAATCATTGAAGATTAAAGAATATATCAACAAAATCAGTTATCAACAGAGTTGGTTACTTCAATCACAAATTCAAGTACATATTTCAAGCCTAGTCCAATTCTTAAAAGTGTATAAATAGAAAGCTTTACAGAGTTACAATTCATTCTTCGAAGATTATTTGGCAAATGTTCATTCTGGAGATTGAGGGCATTCATCTTTATTTATTTTTCTAGTGTTTAGAATGTATAGAAGTAACTAACTCCCTACGGGGTTGGACATAATGTATCTTAACTTTTTATGATTTCTGTTATTTAGTATATTTATTTTCTATACTTTTGTGTTTTATTTTCAATCTTAACTGCATGAGTTTATTGATTGCATATTTGTGGGTATTTAATCATTGGACACGATATTAAAACCTAGACTAGAGTAGAACAACTAATTGATTACGCATCTATACATAAGACATTATGGTTCTTATTAATAAGTTTATATTTGTCTCTAAGACATTAAGACTTGTTACATAGTGGTGTAAGTGCTAGAGTAGGAATTGGAAGTATATTGTTTAGTGTTTTTCATATTGATTTGATGCATGAAATTTAAGTTAAGTCTTTACCATATAGTAATTTCATAAATTTTATTGTTTTCTCAAGTTTTAGATTTATTTCATTTACATATACAATATTCATTCTTTTAAAATTCTTAGCCTTAATTAGTAAAAAAATATAATTTTTCTAAACAACGGAAGTCTTTGTGGAAAATGATATATAAACTTATTTATTACTTGTATGATTTGGTACACTTGTCAATTTTGTAACAACCATCTGTCATGCCAACTTAGATGACCTTCAGTCGATAGATTCGATCGACCATCGACCAGACCATCTTAGCCAATCTTCGATCAAGCCAACTCGGTCGATCTTCGGCTAGGCCAACTTGGCCGATCTTCGGTTAGGCTAACACAATTGAATGTCAATCTACTTTCGGCTGAGGTTGACTTGATCATGATCAACTCAGGTCGAACTTCCCTCGGGACTAACTTCGACAGAGGCCGACGTGGGTTGACTTTTGCTTGATACTAACCCAGGCCTACCTTTGACCGAGACTGACTCGAGCCAATCTTTTATCGGGTCTTACTCGATCAACCTTCGTTCTTGGCCGACTTGATTGGGGCCAACCTAAGAAAAAGGTTGATGCGAGCCGACTTTGGTAAGGATTGACTCGTGTAGACCTTTGACCGAGGCCATCTTTGATTGATGTTGAGCTGAGACTAACCAAGGTTGATATTTAGTCAGGACCAACTCGAGTCGATCTTCAGTCTGGGCCGACTCGAGTGGATCTTCGGTCGACACTAACTCAAGCTGACCTTCAATAGAGACTAACTCAGTTGACCTTCGATCGAGGTTGACTTGTGTTGACCTTCGACCTGGTCCTTAACCGCCTTAGCTCAATTTAGGTTATCGTGATTTTGGATTTTCAAAATCCAAAAAATGTTCGATCTAAATTCAATCCAAGCCCAATTAAGTGGATTGAGATTTGGATTTTCAAAATCCAAAAAATACGAAATCCAAACCCAATTAAGTAAATTAGATTTAAAATCCAAAAATATGAATTTATATTTGAAATTAATCCATTTAAATGGACTTAAAATATATTCAAATCATTATAGTTTGAATTTCAAAATTTGAGACTTTTGCCCTCATTTGAAGATATGAAGTAAAAAAGCAAAATTCTCTTTAGAAATGAAATAAAAGATACATAGAAAGTATTTTTTTAGCACATGCAAAAAAAGTATGAGTCTAGATAACTAATAAAAGTATTTTGTTTAGTTGGAAAATCAAACGTAGGAGCACTATATTAGGCCTCCTGACAAGAGGATAAAAAAAACTATAATACAATTGTACCACCTTCTTGGCTGCGTGATTAGATTGACAAAATGTAGGAACAAATTGTGCATTACTATATAATTAAAATGTTTTGTAAGAGCATATAACCGTGTTGCAGCATAAACATAAACAAGTATAATGGACTAAATTATACTTACCCTTAATTAAATTAGTTTAATTTAAGACAAAAGTTTGTAACATTAGTAATCCATGAACCCAAGTAAAAACAATAGTGTTTTTACCAAGCTCACCTACACACAATATTTATTGTAGAAATAAAAGTGAACCTACCATTCAATTGTTATTATTATTATTAGAACCAAAAAAGAAACATTTCCTAGGTAACATTAAGCTGTCCATGCACAACCAAGCAACAACAATATCATCACTATGCTTTTCACCAACCACTTCATCGAAACCGACACATAAGACAAAACACGAGATAAACCACCGAATCATACATAGCACATCATCATATCCAAATTCCAAGAAGTTATGTTTGTGGGTATGCTATGATTCAAAAATAAAAAACAATCAATCTAAATTAAAATTAAATTTACTTTAAATTATATTTAGGAAATATTATCTGATCAATTATTTTCTCAATTTATATTTGTTTCATAGGCATGGCTTTGTTTTTGCGTTTTTCATTTTTATGATATAGGGCAGCTTACTAAATTTGTAGTAAAAGAAGAAGGAGACGTAATTAAGAAGGACTGAATCAATTAATGACTTCAAACAAAAGCAAAAATTGTATATATAGTCAATGTCCTTGATTAGTTATTTGCTCATTACAATATATTTGTCTAAATATGCAATCTTTATTTTGGGATGCTTTTTTGCTTTATAGAAAAATTTTAAAAACTTGGAGTTGCTTACAAAATACGACAGATAGTGCACATCATCCTTTAGAAATCTTACTAAGAATTTCGAAAAAGGGATGTGCATAATTTTATTTGGGTTAAATATGTTTTTGGTCCCTCAAGTTTGAGCGAAATTTGGGTTTAGTCCCTAATCAAAACTTTTGACCAATTTAGTCCTTCATCTTCCAAAATGCGTGAATTTAGTCCTTTTAACCAAATTTTGTTAAGTTTATCTGACATTTCAAGCGCATTTCAT
>Ga0209389_1001709_pt1 | contig 15876 bp, 18 predicted proteins | sample CowpearedBW_FD_187526 | JGI IMG/M metagenome (GOLD analysis project Ga0209389, IMG submission 187526) | Root nodule microbial communities of legume samples collected from California, USA - Cow pea red BW (SPAdes) (version 2) | ecosystem: Host-associated > Plants > Roots > Nodule | place: USA...
AGTAGGTTGGAGTATAATCGTTAGAACCAAAGAATAATAAATGGAGTAAAGAATGGGGAGCTTTATGATCACTTTCAAAACACATATTATATATATATATATATATATATATATATATATATATATATATATATGATAATGGCCTTGTGCTCGCTTATTCACTTCAGAAAAAAGGAAAAAGAAAATTCCTAGCGTTAAAAGTGGTCTAAACTACACCATGCTTTCATGTCTTTTGATTTTACCTTTTCTGCAAATTTTTGAATTTCATTAGCTCAACCTGAACGTATAAGGCTTTCAAAGCTAAAAGACTTATGCTTAAAAAAATATATCCGGTGAAATTTTTGGAAAGGCATGTGTCAAATGGAATTGGTACCAGAGACATTAGAAGCATAAGAAAACAAATTTGGTATGGGAAAACATTGAAGGGACTTGATAAAAAGAAATTTATATTGACCCTTTTACCAAATAATTAACAGTTGTGTTTGCTTGGACTGAGTATAGGCTTTTGTTGTGTTTTCTCTTTTATACATACATTGAAGATAAATAGGAGTCAAAACTCAAAATCACAAATGAGCATTGCCTTTTATACTAATCATTACATTAAAATAAGCCCAAAAATGAGTCTGGTGTCGAAACCCAACCTATTTTGTTCAACGTTTGCAACAAATTGATTGGTAAGAAACTCCATAACAAGAGCCTAAAACAGAGCCTGAACTAGAAACCCAACTAATTTTGCTTTCTGTGTCAGCCTGATATGTTTGGTTGTTTCAAATTACAAGTTATTATTGCATAGAATGTTCAAATCACAACAATATAATAGAACAACATAAATGTTTTAATATGTAGCATATCTATTACAGTAATCGACTTCACTGACTTGAAACTGGAAGCCAATAATCCTAATTGGGAGACAGTAAAATCTGAAGTGCACAGGGCTATGTTTCTCAACTGTGTTTCATGTTGTTGACGAAGAAATCCCTAACAGGTTCATCCCAATAAAAGATTAGAATGATTGAATTGGAGAAAAAAGAAGAAGAAAAATGAAAACCTAAAGATATAAAGAGATCACCTTCGATGGCGGCAATCTTCGACGGTGGCACAACCTTCGACGGTGGCGAGGCGACGAAGACAGGATCCATCTTGGTCGTGGTTGAATCTCGGTGGTGATTGAATCAAAAGTGTGTGTGGAACGATTGGGATTGAAGAGAAAGAGAAAATGACAGTTCAGTGCATTGGATGTGAACAGTTAACTATTTACAGTACAATTTTTTAAACTTTAACTAAAAAATAGTATAGTTTCATTTTACTATTAATAATTCAGTTATTTTTTGTTTAAAATAGTACAATTAACTTAAGTACAATACAGTTAAGTTATTTTTGTGCAGCCCTAACTGGATGTAGCTCATGTTTCGGTGAACAAGTATAAAAATCTTATGCATTGCTCCTCTCTCAAACCCTTCTCACTTTGTATTGCACTTTAAAGTTTAAATAATCTTGATTTGAACCATCTTTTTGACATTCTTGTTTGATCTGACATTATCTGTAGCGTTTCTCATGTTTGTCTAACTCATTTGAACTTATCTTATTTGATCTTTCATACTATTCCTGCTTAAATCACAAATTCGCATTTTTGCAATTTTCCTAGTTTTTCAGTCGATTGTTTTTGTGATTCAATATATTGATTCTATCAGTACTATATTTGTTTAATGAAATCAATCGGCTATCTTTATTTTTGATCGATTGAAAGTTTCCAGTCTAGGAGTGTTTGCATCCATACTTCGTGGTTGATTTGATTCAATTGAAAATTGTTTTAGACTTTTAAAAGTCAACATATTTTTTTAACTACCCAATTCAACCCCCTTCTTTGCATTTCAACCATTTCAATACTTACAATTGGTATCAGAGCAAGGTTCTTAAAATTTACTCAAGTTTGATCCTAAACTTGTTTTTGAAGTATTTGAAATAGCTGAAAACAAGCTTCCTTTGCTGAAGGTGCCTCTATTCATAGGGCACCTATGTTTAATGGCATAAACTACCAGTTTTGGAAAATTAGGATGAAAGTATTCATTGAATCAATTGACCAAGGTATATGGGATGCAATCTTGAATGGACCTTACACTTATAAACATGTTGTTGATGATAAACAGGTTGACAAGCCTTGGACTGAGTGGACAGAGGAAGAAAGAAGGAGAACTCAATATTATTGTACCGTAGAGAACATCCTCACATCCTTGAACATGGGCGAGTTCTTTAGAGTTTCTCAATGCAAAAGTGCCAAAAAAATGTGAGAGGTGCTCGAAGTGACAGATGAAGGGATTAATGATGTGAAGAGAGCAAGGAAGCATACCTTGATTCAAGAGTATGAGCTATTCAAGATGCAACAAGGAGAGTCCATAGCAGAAGTACAAAAGAGATTCACTCACATTGTCAACCATCTCATAGGTTTGGGTAAGGAATTTGACAAAGAGGAGCTAAACATCAAGGTATTGAAGTGTCTTGATAGATCTTGACAACCATAGGTTACGACTATTTTTAGAATCAAGAGACCTATCTACATTGACTACGACTGCATTGTTTGACAAGCTAAGGGAGCATGAAATTGAGATGGAAAGGTTAAATGAGCAAGAGTCAAGTGGAAAAATGTGAGGAATATAGCCTTGAAGACTAGCACTAAGAGGAATGATGAACCTGAGGATGAGGTGGTTGAATCAAGTGATAATGATAACTTGAATCTTCTTGTCAAAAGGTTTGGGAAGTAACTTAAAAATCAAGGTAGCAAAGGTAATCAAAAGAGGTACACTTGCAAACAATTTGAGTCAAATTCTTCTAATTTCACTTGTTATAGTTGTGGAAAATAAGGACGTATCAAGATTTAATGTCCAATTGTTAACAAAGAGAAGGAGAAGAGTTTTGACAAGAAAATAAAGACGAAACCCAAGGAAAGATGTGCATACATACCATGGGAGGAAAATGATGATTCAACACGTAGCTCATCACAAGATAAAAGTGAGGAAGCCAACTTATGCCTCATGGCTGGTTGTGAATCATTCTCATCAAGTCAAGTAAGCTCTCTAGACAAAAATGACTACAATCAATTGTTACATGATTTTGAAGAGTTGCATAATGAAGCAAACAATATTTTTTGCATTAAACAATTGATTGAAAGACTTAAACAACTGGTTGAAAAACAGATTCAATCATCTGGAAAAATAAACAACTGATTTAAAAATAGATTTCGAACACTTAGAAATGATTTATAGTAATTTAATCGATTGTTCTGGAAATCAGCTAACTAAAAAACCTTGTGAAAACTAAACTATTTTAAAAAATCAAGTGAAATACCTTTTGAAAACTTGTGCACAATTCATAAGAGGGAAATCAAACTTAGAATTTGTTCTTGGCTCTCAAAAATTGTGTGTTGGGGAAAGTTGGACTTGGTTACAATCCTACTTTAAAAAAGGAAGCCTAGAAGTTATGTAGTTTCTTTTCAAAAAGTAGGCCAAATGACATGCCATTCATTTCTTGTAACTATTGTATGAAGAAAGGTCATGTTATTAAGAATTTTTATGCTAGAAAGTACGATGTTCTTAAAGGGGATAACCATGTTGGACTCAACCTATCAAAGGGTTCCATGTAATACAAATATGTTTTGCAGGTCGTAAAAAGTGAGAAGAAAGATTTGTGGTACCTTGATAAGGGTTGTTCGAGACATATGACAGGTGAAAAAACCAAATTAGCAAAGTTGGAGTTGAATGATGAATGGTTTGTGACTTATAAAGACAACAACAAAGGAAGAATACTTTGAAATGGAGTCATAAGCAATGGATCCTCATTCAACATCAAGAATGTGCTATTGGTAGAATGGTTAAAGCACAATTTGATAAGTATAAGCCAACTTTGTGACAAAGGTTTTAAAGTTGTTTTTGAACCAAACCATTGCCTTATATATGATGCATGTGGTAGTATTGTATTGATAGGAAATATAGTCAATAATATATACTTGCTTGATTTGAATCATGCATCATTTAACATTCATTGTTTGCTTTCAAAAAAGGATGATACTTCATTATGGCATAAGACACTTTGTCACATAGACATGCATAATTTTAATCGATTAAATAGAAAACATTTGGTTGAAGGTTTATCAAAACTCAAATTTGAGAGGGATAGAGTATATGAAGCTTGTTAAAAGGGAAAACAGACCAAGGTCTCTTTTAAACCTAAAAATTTTGTTTCAACTAAAAGACCTTTGGAGTTACTTCACATGGATCTATTTGGTCCATCTCGAACCATAAGTCTTGGTGGAAACTTTTATGCATTAGTCATAGTAGATGATTTCTCTAGGTTTACATGGACTTTATTTTTAACAGCTAAAACTGACACATTCCATGCTTTCAAAAGACTTGCCAAGGTTTTAGGAAATGAAAAGAGTTCTAAGATAGTGTCTATTCGAAGTGATCATGGTGGAGAGTTTCAAAATGAAAGATTTGAACACTTTTATGAGAAACATGGGATTAAACATAACTTTTCTGCTCCAAGAACTCCATAACAAAATGGAGTAGTTGAAAGAAATAATAAATCACTTGAATAACTAGCTAGAATCATGTTAAATGAAAACTCACTACCTAAGTACTTTTGGGTTGATGCAGTCAACACAACTTGTTATGTGTTAAATTGTGTGTTGATTAGTTATATTTTAAAGAAAACTCCCTATGAGCTTTTCAAAGGGAGAAAGCCTAATTTAAGCCACCTAAAAGTATTTCGTTGTAAGTGTTTCATCTTAAATAATGGCAAAGAGCAACTTGTCAAGTTTGATGCCAAAGCGGATGAAGGTGTTTTTCTTGGTTATGCTATACATAGTCATGCATATAGAGTTTATAAGATAAGACTAATGATTGTTGAAGACGTCATGCATGTTGTATTTGATGAAACTAACATAAAGCTGCAAGATCAAGTGTCAAAGAATGCAAATGAAGATGATATTCTGCAGGAAAAGCAATCTGTTGTAGAAAATCAGTTGCTTGAAAAGTAAAAATAGCCGACTGAAATAACTGCAGACAACAACTTACCTAAGGAGTGGATCAAACCTAAAAGGCTATCAAAGGACAACATCATTGGTGATATTAGATAGGGATTATCCACTAGACGCATACTTGTATTTTGTGAACATGTTGTTTTTCTCAAATTGAACCTAAGAATGTGAATGATGCTTTAAATGATAGTAATTGGATAGTTGCTATGCAAGATGAATTTAATCAATTCACAAGAAATGATGTTTAGTTTCTAGTTCCTATGAATATAGAACTAAATGGATTTTTAGAAACAAAATGGATGAAGATGGTAACATAATAAGAAATAAAGCTAAACTAGTTGCTAAAGGGTATAATTAAGAAGAAGGCATTGATTTTGATGAAACATTTGCACCTGCACTTAGGCTAGAAGATTTGAGATTACTATTAGCATATGCTTGCATGTGTAACTTTAAATTGCATCAAATGGATGTGAAAAATGAATTCTTGAATGGTTTCTTAAATGAAGAAGTGTATGTATCACAACCATGTGGGAAAAGTCTATTGCAGCTATGTAGGGAGAATTTGAGATGTCCATGATGGGTGAGCTTACCTACTCTCTAGGGCTACAAGTCAAGCAACTCAAGCATAGAACATTTTTAAGCTAATCAAAATACCGTTTTGACTTGTTAAAAAAGTTCAAAATGGAAGATTGCAATGCAACTGACACTCCAATTGCTAAAACCTGTCTTATGGATGCAAATGAGGTTGGCCAACAAGTTGATTCCACCAAATGTAGAGGGTTAGATATAAAAGAACCAATCAACTTTTCATTATCAAGGTTACTATCAGTTAGATAGCAAAGAACCAATCAACCCTCTATATTTGGTTGAATCAATTTGTTGTCCAACTTCATCTATATCCATAAGGGAGCTTGTAGTAATTGGTGTGACAACCTCTTTCCAATCCTCTATTTTGAACTTTTTCAGCATGTCAAAACAATATTTTGACTAGCTTAAAAATGTCCCATGCTTGAGTTGCTTCACTTGTAGCCTTAGAAAGTAGGTTAGCTCACCCATCATAGATATCTCAAATTCTTCTTGCATAGCTACAAAAAAACTCTTCACACATGGAGTTATTATTTGATCCAAAAATTATACCATCAACACATCACTTGTATGTTTTCTAATGAAAAGTGTTTTATCAACTGCACCTCTAGCATATCCTTTAGATAAAAGAAAATTTCTTAACTTCTCATACCACTATCGTGGTGCTTGTTTCAAACCATACAAATACTTTTTCAATTTGAAAACATGATTAGGATAAAGGTGATCTTCAAAGCTAAGGGGTTGTGATACATACACTTCTTCATTAAGAAACCAACAATGAATGCACTTTTCACATCCTTTTGAGAAAGTTTGAAATTACACATGTAAGCATATGCTAACAATATCCTCACAACTTCTAGCCTAGCTATAGGTGCATATGTTTCATCAAAATCATTACCTTCCTCTTGATTATAACCTTTAGCAACTAGCCTAGCCTTATTTCTAACAATGTTACCATTTTCATCCATTTTATTCCTAAACACCCATTTAGTACCAATCACATTAATTTCATTATTCTAGGAACAAGAGACCACATATCATTTCTAGTGAATTGATTAAGCTCATCTTGCATAGCAACAACCCAATTAGTATCACTTAATGCATCATTCACATTCTTAAGTTCAGTTAGAGACACAAATGCAACATGTTCAAATAATACAAGTTTATGTCTAGTGGATACTCCTTGTTTTATATCACCAATTATGTTATCCTTTGATAATCCCTTGGGTTCAATCCACTCCTTGGGTAAGTTGTTGTTTGCAGCTTTTTCAGCTGACTGAATTTCCTTTTCAACTAGCTAATTTCCTGCAAGAGATTCCTTTTCTGTAGTAGTTTGATTTTCCCGCAACATACATTCTTCATCTCCAATCCTAGGTCTTTGATCCTGCTACACTAGGTTAGTTTCATCAAATACATATGCACAGACTCTTCAAAAATCATTAGTCTTCTGTTGTAAACCTGATATGCATGCTATTTATAGCATAACATAGAAAGATGTCTTCATCCGCTTTTAAGCCAAATTTGCCAAAGATGTCTTCTGTTGCAACCAAATACTTTTAGGTGATTTAACACAGGCCTTCTACATTTGAAAAGCTCATAAGGTGTTTTCTTTAAAATTGACCTTATCAACACACGGTTCAAAACCTTAAAGAGACTATTTTAGAACCTTTTTCATTTTCTAAAACCTTAGCAAGTTTCTTAAAAGCATAAAAGGTTTCATGCTTGGAAGCTAGAAATAAAGTCCATGTAAATCTAGAGAAATCATTAACAATAACCAATGCGTAATAGTTTCCATAAAAACTCATAGTTCTAGAAGGACAAAATAAATCCATGTGAAGCAATTCCAAGGGCCTTTCTGATGAACCTCTATGTGTCAAAATGGAGAAGAGGAGCTCCATTGATGGCAACGGATGCAACTGGATGAAGGAGATGAAGACAAGTTTGAAGGCTCTTGTAGTTATGAAGTGATGTGGTAGAGATGAAATGTAGGAAAGAAGATTATGCTAGGGAAGAGGGCTAGAGGAGATAAGGTAGAAAGCTAGTCTAGCAATTGACTCTTGAGGTAATAATGTGGAGTGATCTCAACATCTAGTCTATTACCAAGCAAAAGTAACCCAATACAAATGGTGAGATGCCCTATTTATTGTAGGATGGTCGGTCGTAATGAAATACAAATGCAACATCAAATGAAATGGAAATGTAGCTTGAAGAGAAAGCTTGACCTATGGTCGTGTGATGCAAAGGAGTGAAGAATCAAAAGCCATGTAGTAAGTCACACTTTCCATGCTTGCACCATGAGGAACATGTGCACCAATCTAGGTCCCTCCAAGCATTCTTGGCCAAGCTTCAAATTGGGCTTAAATTAGCCTAATTTTAAAGGCTAAATACAATGTACTTTGGCATTTTATTCTACAAAGCATGGCCTAACATTTGGCCCAAAATAAATTCTACTTTAATGCTCCAACATGCATCCTCTCATATTTTGACATCTTCCTTAGTCTACGAAAATAACATTTGAAGCCCATGATGATTTTGACCATCTTGAGAGAAGCCCATTTGAATCTTTCCAAGCATGCCTCTTGTTATTGGGCCTTTGATTGGGCTTGGGCTTTGAGTTGCATGTGGGCCTAGAGTTGGGCTTATGATGGACTCATCATTTCCTCCCCCTTGGAAAGGATTTGTCCTCAATTCTTGATGTTCATCAACATCCATAGAACCTATAAAAGGAATTAAGTCATATATATTGAATGTGGAGTGAACACCATAATCAGCAGGAAGATCCAATTTATAAGAATTATCATTGATCTTCTTAATTATTTGAAATGGACTATCACCATGGGAACTAAGTTTGGATTTTCTCAAATGTGGAAACCTTTCCTTTCTTAAATGTAACCAAACTAAGTCACCCTTATTAAAACTCCTACCTCTCTTGCCTTTGTTGTGATATTTGGCAACTTTTTCAGTTTGAGCTTAAATTTGGTTTCTCACCTTTTCATGTAAATCCTTTATGAACGTAGATTTAGATACCCCTTCTTTATGGATGAAATAAAAAGAAGTAGGAAGTGGTATCAAATCTAGAGTATGCAATGGGATGACCCTCTTGTAACAAAACCGCACCAGTGCCAACACCCGAAGCATCACATTCAAGCTCAAATGTTTTCGCAAAATTTGGAAGAGAAAGAACGGGAGCTTGAGTGAGTGATGAGTCATTATTTTCCTCCATTCCACTAGCCTTTGTGTACCTATTTGATAGTTGTTTAGTGCTTAATTGTCTTTTGTTAATTCATTTTCCTCAATTGGACTTCATTGGGCCATTATTCCGAATTTTGAGTAATTTGGCATTAATTGGTCTAATTATTGTTTGTAATTGTTTTTAGGTATTATATGGAGCAAATTTTGGAGCTTGGACATTTATCTTAAGGTCAAGAGAAAGTTGCCACATGATTTCCACATCATTGCCACGTCTACGCCATGCCAGTCAACCCGTCCACGTCATTGGGTCAGCATTTTCAGCCCATAGTGGCATTTGTGTAATTCTGAGTGGTAGAATGACATTTTTTTAATTCTGAGTGGTAGAATTGAGGTGACAACATTTTTAGGTCATTTTTCTCATGCAACCACTTCTTCTTCTTCCCCCAATTTGCTTTTATGTTTTGGAGAGCACATATTGTTAGGGTTCATGCATTTTGTTGATTCTTCCACAAATTGGAGTAATTAGTAATGTGTTCTGCACATTATCTCTTTAAATTTGAGTTTTCTATCTTATTTTCTCCTCTTAACTATGCATTTTAGTTCGTATTTGGTTGTTGATTCGAATTCTATGGCAACTAATTTTCGTATACACTGATTCCTTGCAAAGAATGAAATGAAACCTTGAGATTAATGTTTTGTTCGGTGGGTTTTTATTTCTTCGTTATGGATTTACGTTTGCGTTTTAATTGAAGAACCCAATCTGTTTTTGCTTAATTTTAAGAGTGGGAAATTCGTGTTAGTTGATTTTCATACTTAATGAACTATGAACAATTCATGAACGCTTGCATTGCTTAATTGCATGTTGAATTCATAGTTAACCTCCGCTTAGTTGTTTATAGCAAGTTTCATGACGAATAACGAAACCAATTCAGTTTGTAATTTGTGATGGGTGAAATTTCATTCGAAGCAAGGAATCATTGCTGTTTTTGTGGCTGTTTAATCAAAATTGCAATTATGTTTTATTGTTGTGTTGAATTTCTAGAATCTGTCAACCCCCCGCCCCCTTTTGGTGTGTGTTTGAATCTGGAAATTAAGCTTTGGACGAAAATATTGGTCGTTAGGAGACGACTTGGTTCAACTTTCACATATTGCATTTAATCTGTTTTATTTGATTGGGTACGACCTCGATCAGTGAGCTTAGCCTTAATCTCATCAAAAGCTTTTTGTTGCCTTTCACCCGAAACAAAAGGAACACTTTCTTTACAAGCTTATTTAAAGGTGAAGCAAGAATTGAAAAGTTGGGTACGAACCTTCTATAAAAGGTAGCTAGACCATGAAAACTACGGATGTCCCGAACATTTTTAGGTCATTTTCATGCTTAATGAACTATGACAAATTCATGAACGCTTGCATTTCTTAATTGCATGTTGAATTCATGGTTAACCTCCGCTTAGTTGTTTAACAATGAGTTTCATGATGAATAACGAAACCAATTCAGTTTGTAATCTGTGATGGGTGAAATTTCATTCGAAGTAAGGAATCATTGCTGTTTTTGTGGCTGTTTAATCAAAATTGCAATTACATTTTATTGTTGTGTTGAATTTCTAGAATCTGTCAACCCCCCCACCCCCATTTTAGTGTGTGTTTGCATCTGGAAATTAAGCTTTGGACGAAAATATTTGTAGTTAGGAGACGCTTTGGTTCAACTTTCACATACTACATTTAATCTGTTTTATTTGATTGGGTACGACCTCGATCAATGAGCTTAGCCTTAATCTCATCAAAAGCTTTTTGTTCCCTTTCACCCGAAACAAAAGGAACATTTTTCTTTACAAGCTTATTTAAAAGTGAAGCAAGAATGGAAAAGTTGGGTATGAACCTTCTATAGAAGCTTACTAGACCATTCTTGGATGACCTTGATTTTCTCGGGGTCAACATGAACCCCATTTTTGTTGACTACTAAACCTAAGAAAACTACACTATCCACATAAAAAGTAGACTTATCTATGTTTGCATAAAGTTGATTTACCCTAAGAATTGAAAGATCATTGCTAAGATGACCTACATGATCATTAAGACTCTTATTAAACACTAAGATATCATCAAAATAAACTACAACAAAATTCCCTATACAATCCCTCAAGACTTGATTCATTAAGCGCATGAAAGTGCTTGGAGCATTGGTTATGAAAAAGGGCATCACTAAACATTCATAAAGGCCAAACCTTGTCTTAAAAGCGATTTTCCATTCATCACCCTTTTGAATACGAATTTGATGGTAGCCACTTTTGAGATCAATTTTGAAGAAAATAGTTGCTCCATGTAATTCATCCAACATGTCATCAAGTCTTGGGATGTGATGTTTATACTTGATAGTGATGTTGTTGATAGCCCTATAATCACAACACATGCGCCATTTATCATCTTTCTTGGGCACCAACAACACAAGGACTTAGACTCATTTGTTCCCAACCCTTTTCTAGAAGATCATTCACTTGAGACTCTATCTCTTTTGTTTCAATTGGATTTATCCTATAGGCAAGTATATTGGGAACACTAGCCCCAATCACAAAATCACTTTGGTGCTCAATTCCTCTAGTAAGGGGTAATCCATAAGGAATATCCTTTGGAAAAACATCTTGAAAATCTTGAAGAAGAGCAACAATAGAAGGAGGTATATCCTTAAGTGAAGGACTTAGAGGATAAGTAAGGGAAGGATGACATAAGAGGAGATAGGAAGATTGTTCCTCATGAAGCATATTGAGCAATGATTTTTGAGTTAAAAGTACTTAATGAGAAATGACCTCAGGAGTGGAATTTAGAGATTCCCCTACTCACTCTTAGGATTCAAAGTAGAGTTATTGGAACTCTCTTCCTCTCTTCTAGCTCTCATTTGAGCTTGATCACTAGTAACTTGGCTAGGAGTGAGAGGGTGATGCACAAACTTTTTCTCTTTATGAAGGAGGGTGATCTCATTGGTATGGCCATTGTGGGTGGTTTTGCAGTCAAATTGCCACGACCTTCCCAAGAGAATGTGACAAGCTTCCATAGGAATGACATCACATATCACTCTATCTTTATATTTCCTAATGGAGAACTTGATGTCCACTTGATGCTTAACTTTGATATCTCCATCTTCATTAAGTCAATGAAGTTATAAGGTTTGGGATGAGGTATAAAAGCTAAGTTCAACTTCTCAACCAACCTTGTGCTACAACAATTGCAACATGACCCACTATCAATGATCAAATAACATGTGTTTTTCAAGAAGATGACTCATCTTGGCTACTATAGAGGTCTTTGCCCTTTAACACAATTGTGTGATTTGTAGGGCATTGGGCAGCCACATGACCTCTTCCTAAGCACTTAAAGCACTTGATTTCACTACCTCTTTTGGTAGAAGTTTTACCTTTGTCACTTACCTTTGCAAGATTCTTAAGAGGAGACTATTTTGCCTTAGAAAAATCCCTTTTGAAATCTTTTGGTGGGTCATTTTTGGAATAAGAGACAGAAAGATCCTTGCGAGAAGGTCTTCTTAAAAGTTGTTACTCAACCCTAATGCATATTTGCACAAGATCATTCAAATTATTATAGGGGAGCAATTTTACTCTATCTCTTATTGCAAAATTGAGACCACTTTAGAATCTAGCAATGGTAAGATCCTCATTTTCTACAATTCTCGCTCTCATAATGTAGAGCTTCATCTTTTATTTATATTCTTCTATTGTCATAGACCTTTGTCGGAGCCTTTGGAGTTTGTCCAAGACCTCTCTTTTGTAATAAGAGGGAACATGACGGGCATGAAAGGCTTCTTTAAGATCAAACCAATTAAGGAAGTCCTTTTCTCCTTCTTTGGAGAACTAAGGAAGTCCACCAATTAAGAGTAGCTAGAGACACACGCCTCTCTTCCTCCACAAAATGGCTTTCAAAGAGTTGTTCAACTTTTGCCACCCAATCAAGATATGCCTCAACATTGTCTCTTCCATGAAAGGGCGGGAATTCTATCCTAACTTCTTTAGGGTGAGGAGGTATGTGCCTTTGTCTAATGTTAATGCGCTCATCATCGTCCTTTTCATCTTCATACTCATGCCTCGAAGAAGCACGAGAAGGCATAGGAGAGGCACGTGGAATACAGGTAGGAGGGGTAAGTTAATTGGCTATTAGTTGAAGATTGGCTTGCATGGAAGCCATTTGAACTTTGAGGTCCCTAACCTCATGAGAGAGGTTATTTAGGACTCTAGGATCAACCTTAACCTCCTTTTCACCACTTGTATGGAGGTTGGAATCATCAACATGTTGTTGATGTTGGGTACTTGCACGAGTAGCCCTTCTAGTGCTCATGGTGATTGAAAGAACTTAGAAACTTGAACAAAGTGTGGAAGAAGAAACCAAGCACAAGTGGACCTCCAGGTTAGGTGAGGTGAGTCTTTAAGACTTCTTAAGTACCAAGGCCAATCCTTGCCAAGATACACTTGCAAAAGGTTTCAAAGAGCACACAATTATCTAAGTGCTAAGAATATAGAATCACTTTAGTCACTAAGCACAAACAAGCAAACAAGACTCAAAAAAAGGAAAAAGATGAACACTAAAAACGAACCCCTAAATGGCAAAATTTTAAAGACTTTGGTCTAACAATTTTAAGCCACTAAGCGTCTAACTATGCGACCTAAAAAGCAAGGTGAGAAAGCACTTGGAACTTTAAACACACTTAATACTAAAAATTTTGCACTATTGGTGAAAAACGTTCCACTTAGGAGATGAGATTGAACACATTTGGCTTCCTAAAACACCTAAGTAGGCCACAAGTTATAATGGAAAACTTTTAAAGCAAATTTGGTGCACTAATTTGGTACTCAAAATGAAGCAACCCAAGACCACTTAATATGTCAAATTTTGATGCTAAAAAGAAGCAATTTTCACAAATAACGGGAGCTCCAAAAAGGTACCAAATAAGGTGTCCAAAAGAGGAAAAATGAAGAATGAAGCAAAGTTAAAATAACAAGCAAATAAACTCCAAAATGTGCTGTCAATGTGCTGCCAAAAATGGACAATCTGAGAGCAATGTGCTTGGCATGTAGCCTTATTTTTAATGATCAAAGATCAACCACCAATTAAGGCACTTGTAAAGCACCTTAGCCAACCAAATTGAGGTTCAAAACATCACCAAAACAGTCACTACTCTGCCCAAAACAGCAACGCAAACCTGCACAAAATTAGCAAAAGAAAAACTATGCTAATCCAAAATGTTAGCACTCACACTCACAATGAAATATGGCTCAAAGCTCACACCAGTTGGAAGCAAAAAGGAGGAAGCACTCAAGAAATCAAGAAAACTAAAAGTCTACCTTAAACTCCACCTCCTAAGATGCTACCGCTAGCATAGAAATCATTCATAGAGCCTAATCCCCACAATATCGTAGTAAACACAAGGCCAACAAACTTGAATGAAGCACAGAAGTAAAGTAAGAAATGCTAATTAAGGAAGCTAAGCCAAATGGAATTAAGATGATACAAGACTTGAAAGAAAGCCAAGAAATGACAAGCAAGAAATAAAGGCTAGCACAAAAAAAAAGAAACCTAGAATAGCACTAGAATGGAATAGCAAACTAAAAAACAGAGAATTAAAAGTGCTCACAAAACAATCACTATACTCATTGCAAATTTGTGCCAAATTGAGAGAATAAAATCCACTTCTAGTGAAGGCAAAATTATAGCAATGTAGAGTACACAATCAAGCGATCAATTATAACAACAAAAAGCACTTAAGAAGTTGCCAACACACCAAAAATCGCACTAAAATTTGAAAATCCTGAAGATGCCAAACCATAAAACTGGATTTTATGCCTCTGATTCAAAGATTTATCATATTTTTTGTACTCAACATTTTTGAATGTTCTTTTTTATTTTCGTTTTTCTCCTAGATTTAAGAGGCAAAAATCAGATAAAAGTTTGGTCGAGTCATTTGTTTATAATAAATCACAAATAGTAGGTGGGCATGCAGTGAAAATTGAAAAAACAGAAATGAAGTAGAGTTGCTTCTGGAAATTGCAAGATGTTCTATGAAATTCAAGATGAATGAACTTGATTATGATCTAAAATCAAGCATGAATCATAGAAGAACATCTAGAACACTTAAAAGCATAATCCAATCAATGAAATGGACAAAAAACAGTGAGACCTTGTCTTACACATCCACAAACATCACTTGAATTTCATAGCTGAATTGTGTGATGTAGGATTTGGTTCTCATCAAGAAAGTGCATAATTCAGCAATGGAAATGAAAGTGAAGATGAAAAAAAGTATTTAAACATGGCTTAAGACAAAATACAACATAATGAACTGAAAATTAAAGAGATGCATCAATTAAAATGAAGAAAACAACAAGGAAACAAGAACAAAGGGTTGGAAATAAGAAAATGGAAGCTAAAAACACATGTACACCATTAAGTCAAGGAGAAGTACAATTTTAATCAAGAAGATTCATGTAGAGTCAAAGCCAATCGATAGAAGGGAAGACCAACTTGAAGAAGACATGGAGAAGAAGTGAAACAAGACGAAAATGGAAGAAAAACACAAGAATGGATCTAAAACCTTACCCAAACTGAGAGAAAGGATGCACCAAGGCTTGGATAGCTCTAGATACCACTTGATGAACCTCTATGTGTGAAAATGGAAGAAGAGCTCCATGGATGACAACAAATGCAGTTGTGATGTGATCCCAACAAGGCTTATAGCTTGAGCAACGCCTAGGCCCAAATCATGCTCAAGGCCCAATCCATGGCAATCATGCACCTTCAAACCCAAGCCCATCAAGAGGCCCAATAACAAGGGGCATGCTAAAAAAGATCAAATTGGGCTTCATTCAAGATGGCCCAAACCCACATGGACTTCTCATACTCTTCACATGGGCCAAAGAAGATGTGAAGATTTGAAGAGGTGTCTCAAAGAGCAATAGAATAACAATAATATTGGCCCATTGTTTAGGCTTTGCTTTCTAGAATAATAAGTCAAACAATGAGTAGTTCAATTGATAAAATTGGGCTTGACTAAGCCCAATAGGAGATTT
>Ga0209389_1001710_pt1 | contig 15875 bp, 3 predicted proteins | sample CowpearedBW_FD_187526 | JGI IMG/M metagenome (GOLD analysis project Ga0209389, IMG submission 187526) | Root nodule microbial communities of legume samples collected from California, USA - Cow pea red BW (SPAdes) (version 2) | ecosystem: Host-associated > Plants > Roots > Nodule | place: USA...
TGTTTAGGTGGCCTTTTTTTTTTTAATAAGAATTTTACTATGAAATTATGATCGTGAATTTTATCATTCTTGCGTAATTTATTATCGTTCCTTTTAATTTTTACATACTTTATCCATTCTTTATAACAAGTGATAACGTGTTCCAAAACAAAAATTCAGAAAATTAAATCAATGATGCTGTTTTGCAAAAGTTGGTCACAAAGCCAAGTTTTTTATTATTATTTTTTTTTTGTTGACATGGTTGGTCAATTTATCTCACTTTAAAGTAAGTGTTTTTAAAATTCCTATTTTTTTTAAATAGTAATTTAAAAATACGTAACATTTACTAATGAAAATAAGTTGACGACTTTTTATTAAACAACACTTAAAAAACATAAATCTAGTTATTTTATTAAATATGCATTTTTTTTAAATAAACACAAATAATTAACCGTCCAGTCATCACTCTTTAGTAGTAAAATTCATAAAATGTTAAAAGTTTAGTGATCAAATATGCAATTAATTTTCTTAACAATTATTGCTTCATTAAGGAAATTATAGATAGACAAAATATGAAAAAATAAATAATAAATGTAAATAATAAATACATGAAAAGAAAACGTATGATGAAAATTTGAACACAACATGAGGTAGGTAGTAATATATGTTATTAAATCAAGAGATATAATAAATATTATTAGGGTTTTGATTGTTTTGCGTGTAGGATGAAAGTTCTTATAAAGTAATTTGTTCTTTGGGTCTATAAATATTCTCAATGCTACATACTTAGGTTTGTGTAGGAACAGATCAGTTTCCATCACATTGTACTAATATTTGAGAAGTTTTGGAAATGATTTAATAAGTGGTTTTCCATTTTAGGGTTTTGAGATGATAAAATTTGGAAAGAAAAAAAGAAAGGTATCTTAAGTGGAGACCAAGTGTTCCCCAACCATGTTACTTGAGTCCTTGATGCAAACCAACCACTAATCTTTTATTCATTCCCAACAAAAGAAAACATGGTAATGATTTGCAAGTAGTGACAGATCTACGTGTACATGAGGATGGACAAAACGTATCTCATAATTTTTTAAAATTATTATCAAATATCTAAAAAATATTATTTTGTCCGCTCACTACCAAAAAAAAAAGTGTTTTAGTGACTGTAAGGTCCTATTCTTTTTTTTGCCTTACATAAAGGGGCTGCCCCAAATCTGATAGGCCTAAGAGCTGGCCCAAAGGTTAAAGCTGAGTTCAGGGTGCCCTAACGCTCACACTTTCTTCATTCTCAGATTCGCAGCCGCCTTCCTCTTCACTGTACCGCTAGAGCTCTACTAGGGTTTGTTTCCCGCCTCGAACCGGTCCGCCTAAAAGCTCAAGTAGTGATTTCTACTCCACGTAAGTGATTCTAACCCTACTGTATTTACTTCCTAAAGCTGTTCTTCGTATTTCACCATTTAGAGTTCGAACTAATCCCGTTCTCTTCCACTGTTCCACTGCTCTACCAGTTCTGCAAGTCCATCACTCGATCTGCTGTGCTCCGAGGTCCCGAGTCGAAGTTCTGTTAGCCCTTTCCAGGTATGGGAAGTTAGAGTCCGAGTCTAAGCGATGTTTTTATGCCTGTTCTTGAGCTTGTGGATGGTTTGCATGGATAAATCACTGGTTTGGTGTGTGTAGTGCTTGGTATGTTTGGTTGGATCGAGAAACACCTTTGTTGCAGGTGAATCAGGGGCGAGGCGAGAGCTGTTAATCTCACCCAGGCGAGTCAGGCTCGCCTAAGTGAGTCTGAAGAAGGCTCGCCCAAACCCCCAATGCGCGAAAGGTCGCCCAGGCGACCCGTTCAAATTTTTGAGCGAGCGAACACCTCGCCCAGGCGAGAGGGGTCTTGCCTAAGCGAGATCCCGTGATGTTCTCTGGATGCTTCCTCGAGCCCTCGCCTAGGCGAAGGGGGGCTCACCTAAGCGAGCACGTCTAGCCTGAGCGAGACCCTTCAGCCTGAGCGAGGGGTTGGGCGAGGCAGTACACTGCTTGGGTGCTTGTTTGTTCTTGGATGATTGATATTGGTTTGGGTATGAATTGTATGATGAGAAACATGTATATAATGGAGTATTATGCATGCTTGGCATGAATCATGAATGGTAGATGATGGGTCTGGTATGAAAGTTGGCATGTGAACTAAGTGAGTTGGTTATTGTTAAAATGGCATGAAAATGAGATGAGTTGAGATCCTATGAGCATGAATGGTTTATGATGATTCAAAATGGATTGGGCCTGGAACATGAAAGGCTTTGGCTTTAAAAGTTGGTTCGATTAATGTATGTCTGCATGGTGAATATTCTTTGGCTACGTGAACATGGTTGATCTGTGTCAGTGCATAATTCCTTGGAGTCTCTAGGTGAGACTTTCAGGGTCGTGCTTCAATGGTCGGGATGTAATCCCATGGCCCCTGTTAGTGGGTGTCCATGGTGGTGCCCCATCTGTATAACTAGGTAAGGATTCAAGGTAAGGTTGCATCCTAACACTCTAAGGAATCAGCTAGTCTCACCTAGAGCGGACTGACTCATGTGGTGAGAGTAGCAGGAGGCCCAACATTCATTAAGGGTTAACCTTGTGGTGAGGGAAAAATGATTCATTATAACACTTGTAACACATAGCTCGGGGGTGAGCAGAGGTATCCACCACAAGTGCCAACATCCGCTGAATCCGACCAAGTTATACGTATCCGGATGAGTCGAGTCGAGTCTTAGTGTATTGATTGGAAAGTCAAAACATGCTTGGATGTTGTATGGATATTGAATGGTGAAAATAGATATTTGACTGTATGATATAAATGTTGTTGGCTCTAGCTTACCCTGTTGTTGCGTGGTTGTCTTGTATGTGGTTCTTCTTTCTTGCGATGATCATCAATTTGATTGATGGGAGCAGATGGACGAGGTTCTCGTGGTCAGCAAGGAAATGGCGATTCCGCTGCTTAGCCATCGGGGCTGGATCTCTTTTAATTTCTCATGGTTTTCGTTAGGGCTATGGCCCATGTATTGTTTTACGCCTTGCTACTCTTTTCTCTTTTGCTAGCCTTGTATTTGGTTTCCGTTGGTATCGTGGTGTGCCCAGGTTGTAGGGGTTGTGTTAAGAACCCCAGGACTACGCTACAGTACTATTTCGGTGTGACGTTTCCTTTAATTTCGCATAATAATTAAATGGGGCATTACAGTGACCACCCATTTTGGTCGCTTAAATGACCAAAAATCGGTCGTAGATTGTTTTGTGAACAAAATAAAGACTAAATGGAAATAGTGACGAAAACCCTAGTTGCAAACCACTTAGCGATGAGCCAAAATTTGGTCACTAAATAATCACTGAAATTGTAGTCGTTAATCGGTTGCTAAAAGGATTGGTCGTGTTTAACTCTTGGAGACCAATTTAGTCATTAAAATTTCCGTAACAAATTTGGTAGCTAATATTAAAATCTTAGCGATCCTTTTCTTTGATTGCTAACGACAAATATATATATATATATATATATATATATATAAATATAATTTTAAACTATTTTGATCGCTGATTCGATTATAAATGTCATAAAATAGTGATCATTTTTTTTCGGTCACTAAGTACTTCTAATTATTTACTGTTATTTTAATAGATTGGTGGATTGAGATTAAAAAAAATTAATTATCTCCATCAACTTATAAATCCATCTATGTTTATTCATTTTAGTTGGGTTTTCACTTAAATGAACCCAAACTAACATTTTTTTTTCTTATTTCTCTTCTACATATGTGTAACTAAACTTAATTATATATTTAACTACCATATTCTCCAACTTTATCAACTTTTTTTTTTCACCTTCTATTGTTATAATGTTCAATTCTATATTGTATTTTATGGGTGACGAGGTTTTGAAATGTTCCATAAAAAAAATGTTGTTTAATCTCCAATTTTCCCAACATGATGATATCTTTGTGAAAATTGTGTCATTTACTTAACATTTAAATAATTGTATAATGATGAAAATTATATAGCACCAAAAGTATATATGTTTGACTAAATTTGATTAGAGTTGATAATATATATGTGAATTTATCATAATGTGATTTTGATTAGTGTGTTATCATTTTTTACGTCTAATATATATTCATATTTTGTCTGTTACTTTGAGACATGTTACACTTATCCTCCACGAGGATTTCATATTCCAAACATATTTTTTTTAACTTTTTTATTTGAATAATTTTTTTCTAATTTGGTCTATTTTTCCTTAATTGCAGTTTCTATCCCAGGCAGGTCAATCTAGAGCCTATGATTTCTACTTGATTCATTTGTTTTTTTTTTCTTTTCTTCCTATATTAATGAGATATTGATAATGGTGTATTATTTTAATAAGCTTTAAATGGGTATTAACACTAGTACGAAATAGGGATTTCATAATAACATACTAGATCAATTAAATCAGACCAATGTAGAAGTGAACACAATGAGAATTTCATATAATAATAGATTTGCATCGCTTCTAATTTAATTGATGTAAAAATGATAAATTACATTGATTATGTAGTATAACTTATGGAAAATCATGGTTTTTTAAAATATTATTTCAAGAAATTATATCGCAATATATATAATGATGAAAAAAGTATATTTTAAAAAGAGTATATTGTCGTTTTAGTTTTCTAAAACTGTATAATAAAGTATATTTATAACCAAAATGAAAAAAAAAAAAATCTAGTCCCTTAAATAAAATCTTATGAAATTGGAGAATTTATTTAATTTTTTCTTAGTTTTAGAGATTAATATAACTATGAAATAGAATTTTAAGAATTAAATTGAGCATTTTGAAATATAATCATGGTTGGGTGCCGTAGAGATGTATAATATTGATTCATTATATTTTTCTTTTGCACCTGTAAACATCTTTACGCACTCCCTTTTAATTCCAAAATGGATATTATCAAACCACAGTTATCACAAATTTCCAGTTGCAAATTCTTCATGCACCTCCGTAATTTTCTTATTGAACTTTATAATATTTTATTGGGTTAAATATGTTTTTAGTCCCTTAACTTTTAGTCAAAATTAGAATTAGTCTCTCTTTGAAACTTTAGACTAATTTAGTCTCTCATCTTTAAAAATTGGGTAAATTTAGTCATTTTAACAAAATTTTGTTAAGTTTATTTGACATTTTATACTCGTTTCTCAGCCAACGTTGAAGCAAAAATGAGTTAAACGGTATAAACAACTCAAATACTATCATGAAATGTGTTTGAAACGTCAAAAGAAACTTAAAAAAAATTTGTTAAAAAGACTAAATACACACATATATAAAGTTGAGCAACTAAATTAGTCCAAAGTTTCGATGAGGGACCATTTCCAATTTTCTATGATAGTTTAGAGACAAAAAACATATTTAACCCTATTTTATTTTCATTTTGTCCGTTTTAGATCGTATAATTTGGAATCCAAACTAATTTTTGGATTGTGTAAACTGAAAAAAGAACTTCTGAATTATATAATCTGAAATTCATTCGACTTTTGACTTTCACCATTTAAAAGATATTTTTTATTTTAAAATTGTATAATCTGAAAGTATTTTCTTAAAAGGAAAATGAATTATAGATCGTACATTTCAAAAAATCATTTTTAACTTCTAAATTATACTGTCTAGAAGTCAAAAAAATGATTTCCAGATTGTATATTCTGAGAAGAACAAAATGGGGGAAAAAATTATGAGGGTGCAGGAAGAAAATGCCATTTCCAGTTTTTACACACCTGGAGGAATAAGTTGCCTAAGTTGCCCAAGTTTTTATTTCATAGTAGCGGCCCAAAAATTGAACATGGTGCAGTGTATGTGGGCTTTATGTCCTCTTCTCAAGTTCATAGAGCCCAATACACGTTTGGGCATGTGACCTGAAGGGCCTTAAGTTGCCCAAGTTCTTATTTCATAGTAGCGGTCCAAAGGTTGAACATGGTCCAGTGTATGTGGGCTTTATGTCATCTTCTCAAGTTCATAGGACCCAATAGACGTTTGGGCATGTGACCTGAAGGGCCTTATTGTGCTATAATTTCTTCATGTAATCAATTGTGGCCTCAATTTTAGTTTTTCTTTTTTTAAAAAAAAATCAGGTGTGGATACAAATTTCTTTTGTTGAGTGAATATGTACAATTTATATGAAAAAAAATATTGATATATTATCTTAAAATTTTTGATAATATCAGATCTAATACATAAGGTAATTTTAGGTTAAACCAGCACTTTTGACAATGCACAAGAATGTCTATTAATTAAAAGAGGAGAAATGTTGAAAAAGTGTGTTCTTATCCAATGCTTTGTATATAGACAAGTTGAAGACAATCACAGCTACAACTAACATTATTTTAATCCAAAAATGAAAATCACATTGAATCATATGGAGCATGGATGTTCTTATAGACAATGTGGTGTCCCACATCGCACGAGATAATCTCAAGACATTTTACTACAAAAGAAAAAAATAGTTAATATTAAATCTTGTGAAATCGAAATTAGATTGTCAATGTAAATATTAGATTTATATGTATTTTTACTTCATCTAATTTGATGTGTGGACAATTTGGCTCTCACAGTGTTAATTACTTGATTATAATTTAAAATATAGTGTCTTAATTAATGAAGGTTTTGATTGTTGGATTTTGGTTCCCACGTTTGAAGTATGAAAAATTTTAGTGTCATGGTTAACTTATCATCCAATTTTTAATGATTTTGATTATGAAAAGAAAATCCAATGTTAATTTCTTTCTGGTTTGATAGTATCTTCTGTGATTTTATTTCATATGTTAATGTAATATATATATATATATATATATATATATATATATATATATATATATATGTATGGATGATAAGTTAATGATTAGACTGGAATTATCAATTTTTAAAATGTGTCAATGAATAAGGGTAGTTGTATGAGATCAAATTATATTTAAGTCATTTAAATAGATTTATATTAAATTCAAATCTATAATTTTAGTTTTTAAATTCATTTCACTTAACTGAATTTAATTGAATATTTTTTGGATTTTGAAAATCCAAATCCCATACCACTTAATTAAATTTTGATTAGATTTAAAACGGATACTTTGGATTTTGAAAATCCAAAAACAAGATGTGTCTAAGCCAAGCCAAGGCAGTTAAGGATCAAGCCGAAGGTCAACATAAGTCAACCTCAATAAAAGTTCAGTCGAGTCAACACTAGTTGAATGTCATCTAGTGTCAACCTCGATTGAAGATTGACTAGAGTCGATTTGGACCAAAGATCAATCCTTATAGATCCCAACCAAACATTGGGTCTAGTAAGCCTAGGCCAAAAGTTGACCTCTGTCTAACCGATCAAGGTCGAAAGTCAACCAAGTGGACCCTAAAATGAGTCATCCCTGATCAAATGTCCACCCAAGTCATCCCTGAAGAAGTGCAACCGAGCTGGCTCTAACAAAAGGCTAAGTTGCCCCAGCTAAAGGTTGGCTGAGTTAACCCTAACAAAATTTTACCAAGTTAGCCCCAACCAAAATTTTGACTGAATCTACCCCGGCTGAAGTTCGATTGAAGTGTGACCGAGTCGACCTAACTGAAGATTAACAGAGTCGGTCAGACTAAAGATCGATTAAGTCGATCCAACTAAAGATCGACAAATTCGACCAGACTGATGGTTCACCGAGTCTGCCAACCAAAGGTCGATCGAGTCAACCCAAGTTAAGGTCAGGCAAGTTGTTCTCGGTCGAAGCTTGGCTAGATCGGCTCTGACCAAAGGTCAACCAAAGTACAACTTAGTTGGCTTGGTCGAAGATTGACTAAGTTGGTCCAACCGAAGATCGCTCGAGACAGTCTGATCAATGGTGGATTGAGTCTTTTAGGTCAAAGGTTGACCAAGTCGACGTCGATGAAAGGTCAACCTAAATTAAGTCGGTTTTGGCAGAATGTTTGGTGGAGTTGACCTTGGTCGAAGGTCAACATTAGTAAATTCTAGTCAAAAGTCAAGCTGAGTCGGATGAACCCATATATAATAAACCTAATAGTTAGATATATTATATCGATTTTGTTGAATTTAATATCATTGACAAATTGGATTCAATCTAATTTTAATCTAATTTTAATCCAATTTAAATTAAATAAAAAAAAGTCCAGGTTGATTTAGTTAAAATAATATGAATTTTAATCCGTATCTATTTTAACTTATCCATATCTATTTTAACTGTATTAACTAAATTTTTACTATAGATTCAATCCATTTCATTAAGTCTAGACTAGATATTGAAAAGTTCTGTGCATGTTCACCCTTATCATGAACCATTCAAATTAAATGATTAAAATTCATCATTAGATGAACCAAAATAGAATAATTAAAACTAATAATAGGCATATTTTCTTATTTATGTGCAACAAGCATCATATGATGATAGGATCGTTAATTGTTACAATAAATGTTCTAAAAGTTCCATCTAATAAAATGATTCTTAATTAGTTAATTGTTAACTAAAGTACCCTAAAAATTAAAAAAAACAAATAAATTTTTAGTTTTACATATATATAATAATCGAAATTGATATTCCAAAGAAACCTGAGGTTATCATAGATGGAAGATGAAAGGAAAAGTTTAAAGTAAAGTTATATGATAAGATGGATGGAATTAGAAGAAGATGAATCCCAAAAGAAGAACATAGAATCTATTTATTAACATAAGAAAATTTAAAAGGAAAGAAAAGGTGAAAGTGTTGATATGGAAGAATGAAAATGGCTCCCCAACACAAGTGCAGTGATGATTATTGGAGAGCCTCCATAGCTAGGGCAACACAACATGATGAGAAAGCTGGAAAGAGCCATTTCCACGTGCCTTCATGTCACCACTATCACAAAAATGTGTTTTCAATTATGACTGTTAAGAAAACAAGGCAAACCAGATTACGAGTTATATAGTTTGAAGCTTCAAGATTTATAAAACAATTAAACTAACGAAGATTGATTTAGAATGTAACATTATTACATTCATCTAAACAATAGATTTTTGTCTTTCAAGTAACTTCACGGAATATTAAGCTCAAAACATTATTAATCTTCGGCAAAATAATTTCCCTCCATGATGTATAATCCTTACCAAATTACTTCAATTTTCATATATATATATATAGATATAACCACAAACTAGGATGCACGGCTTTTTATAAAAAATATATAAATAAAACATTTCAAAAATATACATTTTATAATCAATTAATTAGGACATGAATATTCTTCATTTTGGAAGAATAGGAATATTGACGATAGAAAGAGTCGAGACTATCAATTTCAACTTAAAAAAAATAATAATATTTTAACTCATTTTTTTTGACACATTTATAATTTACTATTTCAATTATTTTTAATTATTTATTCTTTATTTTTTATAATAATGTGATGTGATAATCTTAAAATAATTAAATGTGATAAATTAAAAATAGATAAAAAAAGTATGTTACAATATTATTATCTTTAAAAAATAAAGGAATTGAGGATAGTAAATTGTTTTCAGAACATTGGGAACTGACCTAAAGGCACTAATTAATGCATCGTTCATTGGTCTAATACCTGAGGTAGACATGATTATAGGTTCATCTCATTAATGGAAATGTATACAAAATAATCTCTAGAATTTTAGAGAAAAAGGTTTATAGATGATTGCACAAAACGTTAAGCAGTCAACTTTGATAGAAAGTAGAAGATTTTGGAAAGGGAAAAATAGAGAAAATTGGAAGGTAAATATATTTTTAATTTTTAAATTTTGACGTGAAATTGAGATTTGTTATTGTTTTAAATTTTATAGTTTGTTTTTTACTTTAAAAATGAGTAAATACAATTTTTTAATTTAATTGAGTTAAATTTTGTTTAATATATTAAGACGTCTTAGAAAATTTTTTAAGTTCTTTATACCAATTGATATATTTTCGTTCAAATGTTAGTTTAGAACATCATTTAAGAGAAAACAAATTTAATATTATTAAGTTTAAAAGCCTATATCAATTCATATTTAAAGTTTAGAGACAAAATATATAAAAATTTGATATATAGACAAATTCTAATTTTACATCCAAATTTAAAAACTAGAAACATATATAAGCCAAATTTATTAAAAGCCTATATCAATTCATATTTAAAGTTTAAAGACAAAATATATAAAAATTTGATATATAGATAAATTCCAATTTTACATCCAAATTTAAAAACTAGAAACATATATAAGCCAAATTTAAAAAATGTTGAGAGGAATGAGATTGTATTATTACAAACTAGTTTTAGACCTTGTCTATTAAGGATTGATGTTTGTTTATATAAATTTTTATGTTAATAAATATATGTTATATTAAAAAAAATTATGTTAAAAAAGATAATAATATGTTTAAGTTTATGTTTATAAGTAGAAACATTGTTTAAGACCCCAAAAATTCATTTTTTGAGAAAACTCTTTTCTCCTCTATAAACTTAGATCTCCCTGAAAACCTACCTTTCTCTTTCAAAATTTTGAATTAGCTTCCATCCTTATTGAAGAATCAACATTATTGGAGTAATCTACGCAATAAAAAACCTATTAAAACCCTCAGTCAATTTCTCTTAATGATGAGTTAGAAAATTCTACCAATTCTCTAAGAGCAATCTGTTTTCTCTTGCATGCAAGCCTATATTCAATTTCATGTCACCTCTTCGTTCTTAACGAATCTTTATCTGTTTATGATCCTGAAAAATTTGCCTTGATCATTGATCGAGTCTTTGATTTTGTAGATAATGATTTTTCATGTGTGACGCTATTTAGGAGACGAGAGCATAGTTAAATAAACTTTATCAAGTAAAGGAAGCTATTTTCATTCTTTTATAATCTAATGTTTTATTTTTGGAAAGATATTAATTGATGGTATGATTGTTTTGATTGAATGTTTGCTGCAAAAAAAAAAAAAATGAGAACTTCTTAAGAGAAGTATAAGTTTAATGCATAATATCTTTAGTGGTGATATTTTTCTTGGACTAGAGAAAGTTAAGAATTTGTGAGAGGAAAGGATTTTTTGAGTTTGTACTATGAAGTTCCTAGGTGGGGTGAAACTACCAGTGTTATTACATTATGAAATTGGTATGAAAGTAGTGATGAAAGATTTAGATGAGTAGAAACTTTATTAATTGAATGTGATTTTTGTGATTGCACGACTAAGTGATTTCTTTGGGTTTGGATGTTTGAGTGTCTTTGATGCAATGAGGTGATTTTATACTTATGACTTTATTATTATATGAAGAGTAAGGCTTAAAGAGAGTACAAGCATAGACGAATCTAAATATAAAGATATGAGGAATTAAATTATTAAGGAATATGAAGTTTATTGAGGTATCTATTGTTCAGAAATTTATGAATTTATTTTTGCATTGTTTGATTTGGGTTACACAGTTAGAATCTGTGATTTTGAAATTTTGTTTGATTGATGAGTTAATTAGGAACATGGATACATATGTTATCTTCTCTGGTAATCAATTATATGTCGAGTGTAATCAATTACAAGCGCGGGCTTTTCAAGAAATTTCTAGAATTTAAAAATTTTATGTTAGAGAAATCTATAATGATGCTTTCATACCTCGATTTGAAATGATGATTGGATTAAGTTGTGTTTGTCGATGTATATTTGTTTGAAAAATTTTAGTGGTGATACAATAGTTTAAATTAATTATTTCCAAGGGGATTACTAATCTAAAGCCAGTCAAAGTGTATTGAAGGGAATTTGTTATATGAGACTATCCTGACTTTACTAGTATCTAACTCACATAGAGGAAGATAACTAGTGGTGAGAGTCGAATGAGGCTTCATTTGGCAAATGATATGATATGAAAGATGATCATACTCAGGGAGCTAGGCGGGTTAATCCTGTCATGACTGATGAGATACATGAGTTTCATTTGATAACAAGTAGTAGAAAAGAATGAGATGGTGGTAAGTATGACAGGTGCAAAGTTTCCTAAGTCCATTCAATACACTAGTCTTCCAGAAGTAGAGTCTATATTTATTTTTTTGTTGATTCACTTTGGAATGATGTTTGGTTGATCCATTGGGTTGAACCATGTCGGTTGATACCTGGTATTTGAATTGGTGAATGTGAACTAATTGCAGTTTTTGGCTAATTCATGCAATGAAATGTATTGTTGAATGGGTTATTGGAATTAAGTAATGGAGTTGTATAAATGGGAAAAGAGAGACTAAGTTAACGATTGATTTCTAGCAAAGATTTGTTTTGAGAATCTTTATTATAAGTTATTACTGTTTTCATATTAAGCTTATTCTTTTAAATGCATTATGTGAGTTTTTATGTTGGTCTTTAAAGAGAATAGTTATTGAGTGAGTATTTGTGTAGTAATATATGGAGAAACAAGATAATATGATTCAAAAGCTTATTTTCTATCAAATATACTTTAATATTATTCATAATTAGTTTGATCTTTTACTATTTTTGGTATATTATTGCTCATAATTTTTTTATGTATTAGCTTACCTTTAACCTTGTGTGTCTCTTGTTTTCTTTCTAATGCAATGATAAGTGTCAATAATAAGCAAATTTTTCATTTGAAATTGACACTTATCATGTATCAAATGATGATATTTATGTAGAAAAAAAACCTCCTCAAGCTTAGGATACATAATAAGGCATTGAGAGTTGGAGTTTTATGAATTGTAATGATATTGTGTTGTTCTGTAGTAAATATGAAAGAAAATATCATGAATGCAGCTAAGCCACAGTCTCTGGCACTAAGCCATGGAAGTAGAAAAGACATAACAACTTGACTTTATGGTTGAGCACAACAAATTGGAACTGAGCCATATGAGGAAACCTTCTTTGCAAGGAAATCTGAAGCACAAATCCATGATGTTATAACTTAGAAAACCATTATAATAAGAAAAGGTCAAGTGCTATGCACCAGGATAAGGGGCTAAACTAAGAAGGAAATCCATTTGTGAAGTAACCCCTAGGGCTGAACACCAAAAGTTAGGCTGAGCCCCGCCCAAAATTCCTATAAATAAAGACAACATGTCTTCATTCTAGGCATTGAGTGGAGTGTTAGAAATGTAGCAGTAAGAGAGAATAGTGTTTGTGATGCTTGAGGAGGGAGATGCTCTTAGTGTAAATCTTATGTATAGATACTACTGGAATTAATATTTTATGAGTAGCTTAACTCCCTTGTGTTATGTCCAGGTTTGATGTAATTAATTCTGATTCTATACACTTCTACTTTTAAGGTATTTATCTTTACTTTCATTTAATTGTTTGCAGTTAGATTTATGCTTAATGATGACTTAATCACTCATCTATTTAACTGGTTTGGATTGAGTTGGAAATTGTGGTCCAATCAAATCATGATACCTATGTTAGTGCTTTCGTGGTACCTAGGGGATGCTAAATGAAAAAGTCTCGCACATGAAAGCAAGGGCTCATTCAACGAGTCTTGCACATTAAAGCAAGGATTCATTCAACCAGGAATTGAGAATCGCACTGGGTTTGAAGTCCTTAAATTCTAGTGATTCATGAATGAACCTAGATCTACATAGAAAGAGTACTACCAGGACATTGAATGATTTACATAGTAACTAAACAAAATGGTAGTGGTGTAGTTGAAGAAGATGAGATGAAATCAATTTATAGCCTCTACTCCACTCAATCTATATAATTACTACTATCTATATTTATATATACTATATCATAATCCAAAAACCCAAAAACTAACTATTAATATACTTGCTAAATCTTTGTGAATATGACACCCAATAATGAGATGGATAAAAAAATTAGAAAAAATTATTTAAAATGGGTTAAATCATTCTAGATGTCCCCATTTTTTGTAACGAAATCTCAAGTAGGTCCCTCATTTCTATTTGACTCAATTGGATCCCTATTTTGAAAAATTCGTTGCAATTAGGTCATTCCCGTTAGTAGTACTCTAACAGTGTTAACTATGTACCACGTGTCAGCACATGTTTTTTTTTTTAATAATTTTTTTTTAAAAAATTAAAAATTATCACGTGTCAATCTAACATTGTGTCACATGACAGAGACAATGTGATGTGACAGTGCCAGTGCCAGTGCCATGTGTCACTATTGGATGTGAAAAGTCTTAATGCAGTCCCTCTATTTGTTATTTTGTTTCAATTTGGTTCCAATTCTTTTAAAACTAAATCAATTTCATTCCTATATCAAATTTAACTTTTATATAAATTTTACAATGGTAATTTTATTATAATTGATATTTTTAACAAAATTAAGTTTATTTAAATATATATTTTGTATTGAATTTTATTTAAATTTTGTTTTAAATATTTATAGATAAATGTTAGAATTGCTTTAAAAATAAAAACTTTATATATTCAAATATAAAATTTTAAAACAATTTTATAACAATTTAAAATAAATATATTTATTTAAATTTTGTTTTAAATATTTAAATATTTATAATTTATAGATAAAAGTTGGAGTTGCTTTAAAAATATAAACTTTATAAATTCAAATATAAAATTTTAAAATAATTTTATAACAATTTAAAATAAATATATTTATTTAAAATTTTACAATTCAATTTATAAACTTGTTATTTTTAAACCAACTCTAACATTTGTCTATAAATTATTGATATATAAATATTTGAAACAATATTTAAATAAAATTCAATGTAGAATACACATTTAAATAAACTTAATTTTGTTAAAAATTTCAATTATTATAAAAATATCATTGTAAAATTTATATAAAAATTAAATTTGATATTAGGATGAAATTGATTCAGTTTTTAAGAATTTGGAACCAAATTGAGACAAAATAACAAATAGAGGGAGTACATTAGACTTCTCACATCTAATAGTCACATGTGACAATTTTTTTTAAAATATTAAAAAAATTAAAAATTTTATAAAAATTAATTTTTTTAAAAGAATTAAAAAATCATATGCTGACACGTGACATATAATTAACACCGTTAGAATACTACTAATAAAAATAACTTAATTATAACAAAATTTTCAAAATAAAAATTTAATTAATTTAAATAAAAATGAAGAGACTTACTTAAAATTTCCTATGAAAATATCTAAAATAATTTAACCTTTAAAATTTGACTAAATTATGAAAGTTAGAGAGAAAAATAATAAATTTAAAAATTAAAATAACATCTTTTTATGATAATAATCTGTCTACAATGCCGGTGATAAAAACAACCTAAACAAAAGAATGCCAAACTGCAATAGCGCGTAAGCACCGGCATTCCTCTCTGACTAAGCCGGCCCCACGCGCCAAAAATTGCGAGTGATGCTACTATTCCCTCTAGTAACAGAGACTGTACTAAAAGTCTGAAACACAATTTTAAAATAATTCAGCAAAAAATACAAAAAAAATTAACTTTAATATTCTTTAATATTTAATATAAAACTTGTGTTATTTTCATATTTTGAAGTATTCACAATTTTGATCTAATATTTAATTATACGTAAGCAGGTGAAATGTTAATAATTAAACAAAATTATAGTCTTTCAAATATAAAAAACTTAAATTATATAAAATAAAAAAATTAAGGAACGACTAAATTACAGAAACCACACATATGAGAACATATTTATCCACATGCAGTTTTGTTATGTGTCTCCATTTTGAAGGATAAAAAACATGATTTTAAAATTTATAATATAAACTATAAGCATCGAATTAATTTGACTAAGAGTAAAAATAGCCAAAATCATATTATACTCAAATATTTTATTGTTTAAGGTAAAATTTTATAATAGAAAATTAATTAGTTAATTTTCATTTTATACAAATTATTATATTTTCTAAAACATTTTCTAGATTTTTTTTTTCTAAGTTAGTCGTTTATCATTTTTGAAGAT